>Ga0210006_1000892_pt1 | contig 21770 bp, 15 predicted proteins | sample CryGey02umfilter_2_FD_185452 | JGI IMG/M metagenome (GOLD analysis project Ga0210006, IMG submission 185452) | Groundwater microbial communities from aquifer in Utah, USA - Crystal Geyser 4/10/14 0.2 um filter (SPAdes) (version 3) | ecosystem: Environmental > Aquatic > Deep subsurface >... | reverse complement strand
CTCGGCATGGTTCTTTTGTAACAAACACAAATTGTAGATAACACATGTGTTGCTATACTCTATCTCGAAATCTTCCGAGTGTAATATCTACGGCATGATATATCCTTTGTATTGTTTCTTCTGGCAATTCTGCCTTCTTTGCAACAATATGTGTTCTGTCTACAGTCTCGAGCTTATGGAGCATACAGATACCATCTTTCCCGAGACCAGTCTCTTCTTTGGGGAGCAGTACTTCATTTACAAATACGTCATCGCCCTTTTTGTATGGTTCAACTTTTGCACAAATGACTGTTGGAAGCCCCTGATTCAATGCATCATCCTGAATAATCACAGCGGCATGTTCACGTGTTCTCTTTTCTTCAGAAAAAAGGACAATGTCACCCCGACGTATTGCTCCGCAGTACATGTTGTCAAAATCAAAGGACATACATTAACATTATTGTCTTGATTTTCCAACTTTTTGTAACTCTTTTTCCATTTTTTCTATTTCTGCTTGATGTTTGTGTGACAAAATACATTCCTCTACAAATCGGCTACGCTGCCCATGTGGAAATGCTTTTCGAAAATAAGCAGCAACAGGCTTTGGGAGTTTGAGTGTCACTCGTTCGATTGTATCCACCACCTTTACCATAAGACGAAATGTTATATAAAAAAAGTATACACCTCATAAGGTGTACTACAAAGGTGTACTGTGGATAACAAGTCAATTAACTATTAACAACTAGCAAATTGTATGAAGACTGTGTTTTACCGTTAATTGTTTGTGACAAAAAAACACCGGCATACACCGATGTTCGTACTTTCGTAATAGTTCAGAGTTCGTACTCTGTCTACATCTTCTCCACCGTCTCAATTCCAAGCAACAACAATCCGCGAGTCATCACGTCTCTGACAGTCTTAATAAGGAGAATGCGAAATTCTTTTACCTCTTCTTCCGCATCGAGTACAGGACATACTGCATAAAAAGCATTGAACGCCTGGGCCAGTTCAAACATATACTTTGCAACATGTGATGGATCGTATTCTCGAACTGCTCGCTTTGTTATATCAGGATAGGTAGCAAGTAACAAAAATAATTTCTTTTCTTCTGGAGTAATTGATGATTGTATATTGAAAATTGCTTGTTTCTTGTTACTTGTATTTTGTGCTTTTTCAAGGATACTTAAAATTCTCGCAACGATATACAGCAGATACGGTCCACTATCCCCTGTCGTCGACACGCTTTCTTCCATATCAAAGGCCACATCTTGCGAAACGTCTGCTTTGAGCATGGCATATTTCAATGCTGCACCAGTAATTTTTTGAATCGTTTCTTCGGACAATCCATGATCTTCGCCACGCTCTGCAAGGATTTGACGAATTTTTTCTTCTACTTCTTTCAGCAACTCGTCGCCACTAATAACATTCCCTTTTCTTGAACTCATTTTTTGTTCACCTTTCAATTGTAGATACCCACCAACCAGATGAAATTCCTTTCCTGTTGTTTGAGGAAGTAATTGTTCAAGTGCTTTGAAGACGACTTGAAAATACCCAGTCTGTTCCTTCCCTACCACGTGAATGACTTGATCAGGAGTAAAATCTGTAAAATGTTTTTCAGCAAGTGCAAGTTCCTTTCCTTCGTAGGTTGGATAGCCTTTGCTGTTGAGAAATACTCTGTCATGCAAATCATACTCACTGCCAGGGAAAATGACTGCTCCATCACTCTCGACAAAAATTCCTTTTTGTTTTCCTTCTTCCACAAGCTCAACACCACGTTCGTACGTTTCTGATTCAAAATATAAACGGTCAAAATGACTGCCAAGTTTTTTGTAAATCGTATCAAAATAATCGAGACTCCACTGCCTTCCTGTTGTATATACTTCTTGTATGGAAGAATCTCGTTCGTACACCATTTCATTCAATCGAGCAATTGCCTTCTGTGCATCTTTATTTTCTTCATACGCATTTGCTCCTCTTGTGTATGCCTTGCCAAGAAATGCGACTCGTTCTTTGAGTATGCGTGATGATACCATTCTCACTTGCTCAGTAACTTCTTCCATAGTCAGATGTTGTCCGTCGTCTGTCCCGCCTTTGGCAGGGATCCCGTCCGAAGGCGGGACAGTCTGTAGTCCATACAACACTTTTGCAATGTGCAGCCCAACGTCCCCCTGATAATTGACCCTCTTCACATCATACCCAGCATTTTCAAATACGCGAACAACGGATTCCCCCGTAACGAGATTCTTTAAATGACCAAGATGAAACACTTTCATCGGATTTGGGCAACCAAATTCAATCACCACCTGTTTTCCCTTGCCCTCAGTATGCATACCATACTGTTCACCTTCCTCAGTGATACCATTCAATACAAATGACGCAACTTCTGCACCATCTAAAAAGAAGTTCACATATGGTCCAAAGGCTTTGACCTCTTTGATAAGACTAGATTGTATCATGTCTTCTTTTGCAAAGGCATCATTGAATTTTATTGCTAACTCAGTTGCAACATCAGTAGGACTTTTTCCCTCTTTTTTTGCCAACCAAAAACAGGGAAATGCGATATCACCCATCTCAGAATTTGGAGGGGTAGAAAATTCTACCTTTTCAACACCAATGGCTTGTAATACTTGTGTTAGTTGACTTTCAATCTGTTTCATCATATCAAGTTATACAATCCGTATAAAACTTCGTTTTCCTTTATTTACAATATCACCAGAAGTCACTGCAACATCATAAGAAGAAACTACCTCGTCATTTACGCGAACACCATTGCCGTCAATCGCGCGACGAGCATCTCCTTTACTCGTCGCAAAACCAGCTTCAACGAGAACGTCTACAATGTTTGCGCTCATTGGAGCAAGATCAGGCATCTCGTCTGGTACTTGCTTATTTGTAAATGTACTGATGAAATTTGCCTCTGCTTTTTCTGCATCTTCTACGGAAGAATAAAAGCTCACAATCGCTTTACCAAGAAGCATTTTATAATTTCGAGGATTTGCCCCATCTCTCATCGCTTGTGTATATTGTTCAACTTCTTCCATTGGCACACGCGTCATGTACGTGAAGTATGGAATAATAAGATCATCCGGTACACTCATGATTTTTCCAAACATATCGTCTGGTGCATCAGTCAAATTGACCGTGTTGCCCCAGCTCGAACTCATCTTACGTCCATCTGTCCCAGCGACGAGAGGATTCATGATAATATCTTGTGCTTCCTGACCAAAGTGTGCCTGGAGTGTTCGTCCTGCGAGAAGATTGAATCGCTGATCTGTTCCACCAAGTTCAACATCAGCTTTGATTGCCACAGAATCGTATCCCTGCATGAGTGGGTAAAGCACTTCCCGGAGAGATACACGAGTACCAGCTTCCAGTCGACGACGAATATTATCTCGCGAAATAAATTCTGCAAGAGAAAACACATTTGCATGTTCACCTATTTCTTCGTAACTGAGTTTGTTCAGCCATTCAGAATTGTGCCGAAATTCTATTTTTTTAAGATCAAGAATTTTCCCGACTTGTTCTTTGTAGGATGCGAGATTTTTTTCTACATCTTCACGAGTGAGCATCGGGCGTTCGCTGTCTTTGTCAGACGTATCCCCTATGACACCCGTTGCATCACCTACAATAAACACAACTTTATGCCCAAGTTCCTGAAAATCACGAAGTTTCAAAAGTGGGATAGAACGTCCCAAATGGATATTTGCACTTGTTGGATCAATACCAAGTTTCACGCGAAGTTCTTTTCCAGATTCAAGTTTTTCAAGAAGATGTTTGCGATCAATAATTTCTTCTACACCGCGTGTAAGAAGTTCAATAATTTTGTTTTTATCTGTTGAAATTGTCATACGTTATCTTCCAAAAAAATAATATAATGCAAAAAGCATAACTGCTATATCGAGAATGATAAAAATCCTAATCAATTCTTTTTTACTCTCACTCATCCGAGACCACATGCCCTTCCCTATATACATGTTTTGAGTTTGTGATTGAGATTGTTTTCCTTTCTCTCTTGCGTTGTCTTGTAGCACAAGTTGTTTTAACATATTACCAACAGTCTTTTTCCCCATAAGTCGAAACACCAGAGAAGACAGCGACTTTTCCAAAAATGTATTTCTTTTCCCATGTTGAGATACCGTCAAACGCATCAGTTCATCTTTATTATCTACAATATCAGGAGTTCCATCATTATCAGAATCCGTGGTAAAGGCAATTTTTTGTTCTTCCGTAAGCGTTGACATAGACATCTATTATAGCATCGCGAGTTGTTCTTGTAGAGCGGTGAGCTTTTGTGTTGCGTCATTGAGCTTCTTTTTTTCAACAGCGATGACTGCTTCTGGTGCGTTGTCGACAAATTCCTTATTTGAAAGTTTCTTTTCCAGTTGCATTACATACGGTGATACATGATCGATTTCTTTTTGGAGACGTGTTTTTTCTACATCGACATCAATCGCTCCTGCGAGATCAAGATGCAGTGTTATACTCCCAACAACCGCTGTGCTTGCTTGTTCTGGTTTTGCACTCTCGTCTCCGGTAACAGTCAAGGATCCAACACGTGCCAATCCTCTAATCAACACTGCATTTTCATCGAGCATTGCTTGTTCTTCACCACAAACAATAACAATACCCACTTCTTTTCCTGGCTCAATATTTTTTTCTGAACGGAGTGAACGAATGTTGGTAATGATATCTCTAATTAAACCAAAGCCATGCATTTGAACATTGGCTCCCTCAACAAAATGCTCTTTATCAAATAATGGCATTTTTTGAACCATCAACATTTCAGCAGATTCATAAACAGACTGCCAAATTGCTTCAGTAACGAATGGAATAAACGGATGCCACAATTTAAGCAAATTATTGAGAATAAAATTTAGGATTTCAGACTTATTTCCTTCTATTTTTGCTATCTCAAGGTACCAATCAGCTAATGTGTTCCATGTAAAATTTTGCAATAACTCAGCTGCTTGAGAAAAACTGTACTTCTTTATATATAAATGGTAATGCATAATTACCAAATTCAATTCATCAAGTATCCAAGCATCAGATAATGTCTGTGCTTCTGGTCGCTTAACATCAGTAACAGGATTTTCAATGTTCATCAAGATAAACCGAGAAATATTCCACAACTTATTCGCAAAATTTCTATATGATCCAATTTTCTCTTCAGAAAGTTTTGAGTCATTGCCTGGTGACGAACCAACCATCAACGACAAGCGTACCGCATCTGTCCCAAACTTTTCTGATACATCGAGTGGATCAATAATATTGTCGAGTGACTTGCTCATCTTTCTCCCCTGTTCATCCCGTACGAGCCCATGCAAATACACGGTCTTGAATGGGATTTCGCCACGCAAGCAAGTGGTCATGAGAATCATACGGACCACCCAAAATGTGAGGATGTCGTAGCCAGTTTCTAGGACACTTGTTGGGTGATAATTTTTTTGATCTTCACTCTTGCCTTCTACACCACCAAATGGTGAAAAGCTAAACATGCCAGCACTAAACCACGTATCGAGGGTATCAGAATCCTGTGTCCAGCCTTCACCCTCTGGCGCATCAATACCAACATACACGTCATCGCCTCGGTACCACGCAGGCACACGATGCCCATACCAAATCTGACGAGACAAACACCAATCGAGTAAATTATCTACCCAATTAAAATATTGTTTTTCAAAACGATCTGGAAGTATTTGAATCTGTTTTGTGTTCACGACATGTTGAAGCAATTCTTGCAAAGACACATCTTGCCCGTCTGTAATGCCTTCAATATGTGAATGTTCTAGTGTAAATTTTTTCTTCACATCAACCCACCACTGCTTCATGATCTGTGGCTCGATGAGTCCACCACCACGACTGTTTGTCGCAATACTATGCACATACTCTTCATCCACTTTTACGAGCAATCCTTTTGCTTTCAATTTTTCTACAATCTTTGGTCGCGCATCAAGGATATTCATGCCAGCAAATTCTTCTGCTACAGGAAGAAGGTTTCCATCGAAATCAATAACTTGTTCTTTTTCGAGATTGTGACGCTCTGCAATAAAAAAATCTGTTGCATCATGCCATGGTGTGATCGTCATAACACCAGTTCCAAATGCTGGATCAACCGAGTCATCCTTGATAATCGTTGCTGTTACTTTTCCGTTGATCCATTCACATTCAAAGGTATCGCCATGTTTGTATTTAGCATATCGTTCATCGTCTGGATGCATGACGACATATTTATCACCAAATTTTGTCTCTGGTCGCGCAGTGCTTATCACAAATGGACCATATTGAAAATAATAAAAAGGAGCTTTTTCTTCTGTTCGGACAACTTCGATATCTGACACATTTGATTGCATCTTTGGATCCCAATTGACAATGCGATCTCCACGATAGATGAGTCCCATGTCGTACATGATGTTGAATGCTGTGCGGACGGCAAGATTTCGATCCTCATCAAGAGAATAATATTCTCGAGACCAATCGAGTGAAGTCCCCATGCGTTTTGCTTGGTTTACAATACGATCGTGACTATCCTGCGCAAAATCTTCCACGCGTTTCAAAAATACCTCACGACCAAGATCATGACGAGTTTTCTTTTCATCATTCCAGAGCATGCGCTCTACCTTTTCCTGTGTTGCGATCGCTGCGTGGTCTGTCCCAGGCACCCAGAGTGTTTTATCACCTTTCATACGATGATAGCGAACCATCACATCCTCGATAGCAAGCATGACCGCATGCCCAATATGCAGTGTCCCTGTCACATTTGGCGGAGGAAGGACAATACTAAACGACTCTGCATCCTTATCAGTAATACCTTTTTCAATACAAACATCTGGATTAAAAAATCCACTCTCTTCCCAGTGTTTGTAAATATTTTCTTCGTATTTGAATGGCTCGTATGCCTTTGGAAGTTCTTTCATAAAAACGTATACAGATATCTGAAACATCGTCATTATACATCCCATACTACCAAAATATGATGAAAACGCAAGTTTTTGGCTCCGTTGACAGAATTGCAATAATCCGCTATAGTATTTGACTGTCCTCATCTCTTTCATAGAGGGCATAGTATTATGGCACTTTCAACCATCCAACAAATTCATACCCTCGTCACTGAAAAAAAGCAGTTCCTCATCACCTTCCGCAAAGACGCGGGAAGCGATGCTATCGGGAGCGTTGCTGCACTCATGGCTTTTCTGACCGCACAGGGAAAACGTGTGGATGTTGTGGTAGATGGATTTGTCTTGCCGGACAAATTGCAATTTCTAAAAATTGCACGATCATTCCAAAATAATTTTTCTCATTTACAAAAATTTATATTGACCATCGATGTAAAAAATACTGGTGTCGAAGAACTCAGCTATGATGTAAAGGATGAAAAACTTCGTATCTACATCACACCAAAACACGGAGCACTTGCGCGTGAACATATTACAACCGCACAGACAGATTTCAAATACGATGCAATATTTGTCGTTGATACACCAGATCTCGAATCACTAGGAGCAACCTATAGAAACAATAGTGATCTTTTTTATACCGAACCAGTCATCAACATCGATCACCATATCGCAAATGAACAATTTGGACAGATCAATATCGTTGATAGCACCGTAGCAACATCTGCCGAATTACTTTTTGATATATTCAAACAACTCGGAGAAGAACATATCTCACAAGAAGTTGCGACAGCACTCCTCACCGCGATGATCGATAGCACACGCAGCTTCACAGCAGAAAATGTCAAACCACAAACACTCCGTACGGCAAGCACACTCATGGCACTTGGTGCAGACCGACAATATATTATTCACAATTTGTATCGTACGAAAACCATTGGTTCACTCAAACTTTGGGGGGAAGCACTCGCACAACTCGAACGACATGAAAATCTCAATCTCGTAGCGACAAGATTGTCACGCGATATCTTCGTTCAAACAGGAGCATCAGAATCATCGCTTTACGATATCGTCGATGAACTCATTGTCTATTCTCCAGAAGCAAAACTTATCCTCCTCACTCACGAGCACGCAAATGGAGATGATACCATACACAGCATTCTCTACGCAGCAAAAGGCTATGATGCGAAGGCACTCTTGAAATCATTGAATCCAACAGGAGATGACATGCGTGCATCAGTCACCATGCGAGAGAAGTCAGTCAGAGAAGTAGAAGAAAAAGTGATTGAAGAAGTGAAATACAGATTAGACGCGTTGAAGAAATAAACAAATAGATGATTAAAAATTCTCCTTTAATGAGGAGAATTTTTTTAATCTTTCAATCTTTTTATTATGTATCTTACATCAATGCTCTTCCTGTCATCTCTGGTGGCTGTTCAACACCAAGCAATTTCAACATCGTCGGTGCAACATCTGCGAGCATGCCGACTGGGTGCATGAGAGAAAGATCACCTTCTGGTGGGTCACCAGCAGGGCCTGCCTTTCCACGATATTCATTGCCAATGATATAAAATGGAACAGGATTTGTACTATGTTCTTTATCCATGTCACCAGTTTCAAGATTAATGACTTCTTCAGCATTTCCATGATCTGCAGTAATAAGAAGAAGACCGTCCTTTGATAATACATGATCTGCAATAATACCAAGCGCTTTGTCCGTAGCTTCAACACCAGCAATTGTTGCAGCGAGATCACCTGTATGTCCTACCATGTCGGCATTCGCAAAGTTGAGAATAATAACATCGTACAGATCCGCTTCAATCACGCGTACAACTTCTTTTACAATGAGCGCAGCAGACATCTCTGGTGCTTGATCGTATGAGGAAACTTTTGGCGACGAAATAATTTTTCGGTCTTCTCTGGGAAAAGGATTTTCAACAGTACCATTGAGAAAGAACGTCACATGCGCATACTTTTCTGTTTCAGCAATATGAAACTGTGACAAATCAGCATTACTTAATACTCCAGCAAGACAATTGTGAACGACTACTGGTGGAAATGCTACTGAGACAGGTAACTCTTTTTCATATTCTGTCATGGTAACAAACGTCACATCTCGAATATATGCTCGCTTAAATTTTTCAAATGCCGGTAAGACGAATGCCTGCGTGAGTTGTCTTGCACGGTCCGGACGGAAGTTAAAAAAGATCACAGCATCACCAGATGACACTCGTGCAGTTGGCTCTCCTTCTTTTCCAATAACAACGGGTTCAAATTCTTCATCGTACACTTTTTTTTCATACGATGCATCAATAGCAGATGAGGCAGAAGGAAAATATACAGATGCTTCTCCAAGAGCAATGACCGTATATGCTTTTTCAATGCGGTCCCAACGATTGTCACGATCCATTCCCCAATATCGTCCACCCAATGTTGCAATTTTCCCGACACCAAGTTCTTTCATTTTTGCCTCGAGTTCTGCAATAAATGTTTTTCCACTATCAAACTTACTATCACGTCCATCGAGAAATGCATGGATCATCACCTTCTTTATTTTTTTTGTTTTTGCCAATTCAAGAATAGCAAACAAATGTTCCTGACTGGCATGCACATTTCCATGACCGACAAGTCCCATAATATGGAGTGTCGAACTGTTCTTTGTAACCGCTTCTATTGCATCACGAAGTGCTTCGTTTGCGAAAAAAGACCCATCTGAAATACTTTTATTGATGCGCGGCAATGTCTGGTAATACACGCGCCCAGCTCCGATATTCAAATGACCAACTTCTGAATTTCCCATTTCTCCAAACTGAAGACCAACTTCATTGCCAGAAGCATACAGTGTCATAACAGGATATTCTTTTGTAAAAACATCCATGCGTGGTGTTTTTGCACGGGTAATCGCATTTCCCTCACTATCTTGCGCGATACCCCATCCATCACAGATGGCAAGAACTGTTGGTTTTGGTCTTTGCATAATCCTAATCTACAAATAATTCGTTCCTCCTCAAATATTTCTATTAATATAATGGGCGACCAGTCATTTCCTTTGGGGATGTGATATTCATCATTTTGAGTAATGTCGGCGCTACATCAGCGAGTTTACCAGTATGCATAGGTATACTCTTTTTTGACTTTTTTATCAAGATGCAAGGTACTGGATTAGCGGTATGCTGTGTAAGCACACCACCCGTTTTAAAATTGATCATTTGCTCTGCATTCCCATGATCTGCAGTAATAAGCACCTGGCCATCATGCTCAAGTACAATATCCACAACCCTTTTTACTTGTGCATCCAAAAACGAAACTGCTTTTTTTGCAGCAGTAAAATCGCCTGTGTGTCCCACCATGTCGGCATTGGGATAATTAACGGTGACAAAATCATACGTGCCCGCATCAATATATTCAACAATTCTATCCGTCAATTGCTTTGCATGCATCTCTGGCTGATCCGCATACGAATACTTTTTTGGTGATTTGATAAGTTCTCGGACTTCACCGTCAATAGGCTCTGGATAACCACCATTGATAAAGTATGTTACATGCGCATACTTTTCTGTTTCAGAAATATAGAGTTGCTTACGATGTTCACCTATTGCTTTTGCAAGACTATGATCTATATCAGGACTTGGGAATGCGGTAAGAACAGAATCAAGATCAGGGCCAAAATCTGTCATTGCCACAAAGCGCATATTTTTGGGATATTTCTTTCGTGTAAATGCACCAGGATTGTGCTTCACAAAATCTTTTTGGACAAATGCCTTGGTAATCTGACGCGCTCTATCACTACGTGCATTGAAAAAAAAGATAACATCATTATCTTGAATTTTTGCAATTGGTTTTCCTTCTTCTGTAATAACAGTCGGACAAACATACTCGTCTGTTTCTCCACGATTATACGCTTCTGCAATAGCTTCTTCCGCATTCGTCGCAGTGCAATGTCCTTGCCCAAGAACCATGGTGTTGTATGCCGCTTCTGTCCGTTCCCAAAGCTTTGCCCTATCCATCGCATAAAAACGCCCCATGATTGTGGCAATTTTTTCTTGACCCACCATTTGCTCACGAAGCAATTTGAGAAAAGTAAATGCAGAGTGTGGCGGTGAGTCACGTCCATCAGTAAAAAGATGCAGATACACTTTTTTTTGTCCTTCTTCACGAAAAAATTTGAGGAGTGAATACAAATGATCCGGATGAGCATGCGCACTTTGTCCATCAGTCATGAGCCCCATAACATGAACGGCTGTGTTATATTTTTTTGTATGATGGAGTGCATCACGAAATGCCTGATTTTTGAAAAATGTCCCATCTGTGATGGCATCTGAAATACGAACAATATCTTGCTCGACCACTCGTCCAGCACCGATGTTGAAATGTCCTGCTTCAGAATTCCCTTCTTGATCAGGGAAAAGCCCGACATCTACTCCATGCGCGGTGAGTGTCGTGGAAGAATATTTCTCCATATATAAAAAAATATTGGGAGCTGTTTTCTTTGTGATAGCATTGCCCGGCTCTGTTTCGTCAGCAAGACCAAACCCATCGAGGATCATGAGGACGGTAGGAGGATGTTTTGCTGGTATGTGATTCATAGTGGAAGTAGTATAGCAGAAAAAGACGATGAAAAAAAGGCAGGAACACTGCCTTTTTTTGTATGATTTCATGCACCTTACATACTTGACAAAAGTGCCTTTTTGTGCTATAGTCGTCTATCGTCCTTTTCAACCTACCAACACAGTTCTCCCTACGTATATATACCTCACGAGAGGCCTCTATACGCCGGGAGAACTGCCCGGTTTCTCTAGCAAAGGGCTGGGGAAATTCCCCAAGACAGGAGGACGCACCATGCGTCTCAGCGATTTGTTCCACAATTTCTCTGTCGAGAACTCCTACGCCCGTCGTCACTGCGTCCCCGAAAGACGCGGATGGCTCCATACCACGAAAGGGTGGGCCCTGGAAGCCATGATCTTCATCGTTTCGACGATGATGGAGGACGAGTCGAAAGAGAAGAGCGGGATCACCACGTTCGATTTCGCCCGTAAGTACCGAAGTGGGAGCATGCAGATGTTCCTCCATTCCTTCCCGGACTACTACGTCGATGACCCGCATGGGGAGGACGAAGAGTTCGGATTCACGAACGGAATTGTGAGGATCACGCTCAACCGTCCGGATAGCACGGATCTCGAGCAAGTCTGTTCCCAAGTGTTCGACTTGCAAGGGGAAGCTGGCTACTCCCGCATTCTGTCGAACCAGGGAAAGGTCATCTTGCTCCGTGAGTGGGAAAAGATGCTCCGCCAGGAGCTGATCCAGTACCGCTCCGAGTACTCGGGTGCGATGAAACGCAAGATCACGGAGGTCGTCATGATCCTCCGGCAAGCGATCAAGAACATCTAATAGTTCTGGTTTGATGGTTTGCTGTTTTGGGAAAAGAGAATGACGAGCACATACTGCCCGGCATAAACATGTACTGTAGATACTACCCATATCTACAACACACGTTCATGCGTCAAAAAAGCAATATTGTATTGTTTGGGTCTCCACAGTCTCTGGGTGGAGTAAACTGGCGCCGAAGGGACGCCACCATGAGACACCTTCGTTTTGCCAACGAAGAACAATAAGGATGTATACGGCATTGCATCCTCCAATTCAGATGAGTGAAATACTTCACTGTTCTGAATTGGATGCAATGCATCATCTACATATATAAAAACACTCACAATATCTGTGAGTGTTTTTTGTTATGTGTTACATGCTACGTGTTACGTGAATGACTACATCACCTCATCTTCTATCTGCATCAATCGATTATACTTCTCTACTCGCTCTGAACGAGACATCGATCCTGACTTGATATATTCTGCATTCACAGCAACAGAGAGGTCTGCAATAAAAGTATCTGCTGTTTCTCCAGAACGATGAGATACGGATACTGCATAGCCATGTTTTCGTGCAAGATAGATTGCATCGATAGTCTCAGAGAGCGTGCCGATCTGATTGAGTTTGATGAGCACTGCATTCCCTACTTTTTCATCAATCCCTTTTTGGATACGTTCGGTATTGGTTACAAACAAATCATCTCCTACCACATGTACTTTCTTCCCAAGTTTTTTTGTTGCTATTTTCCAATTGTCCCAATCATCTTCTGCAAGCGGATCTTCGATAGAAATAAACGGGTATTTTCGTGTCCATCCTTCGAGCATACGAATCACTTTATCTGCACGCCACCCGACATGCTTGTCGAGAAAATAGTAATTGCCGCTTTTGTAAAATTCTGACGCGGCAACATCCATAGCAAGCATCACGTGACGACCAGGTTCAAAGCCAGCAGTACTAATTGCCTTCATGAGAAATTTCAATGCTTGTTCGTTGTCGGTAAATTCTGGTGCATAGCCTCCCTCATCTCCAACACCTGTATTGAATTTTTTTTCTGCCAAGAGCTGTCCGAGTGTATGAAAAATTTGTGATCCCATGCGTACGCGTTCTTTAAACAATTTATGTTTTGGAACAATCATAAATTCTTGAATCGAAAGTCCATTGTTTGCATGTCGCCCACCATTGATAACATTCATGGTTGCCAGTGGCATGATCCATTTTTTTTCTGGCAGTCGGTATGCTTTTCGAATATATGCATACAGCGGTATTTTGGTCGATGCAGCAGCAGCACGACAGGCTGCGAGAGAAACTGATAGAATTGCATTTGCTCCAAGTTTTTTCTTTTGCGGAGTACCATCAAGCGCAATCATCGCTTGATCGAGTGCACGCTGATGGAGTGCATCATGGCCTTTCAATTCTTTTGCAATGAGTGTATTTACATGCTTCACCGCTTTCAATACACCTTTGCCACCATAGCGCTTTGCACCATCTCGGAGCTCTACAGCTTCATGCGCTCCAGTAGAGGCCCCACTTGGGACTGCCGCAATACCAACAGAACCATCTGCCAATGTAACAGTTGCCTCAATAGTGGGGTTACCACGAGAATCGAGAATCTCACGTGCGAAAATATGTGCGATGCTTGTCTTTTTCATACAGAAAGAAGATATAATATATATATCAGTATATAAAAAAAGACCCTCTGTGTATAGAGGGGTCTTTTTTTTTGTATATTTATCGAATTTCGAATGTAATATTTACACTCATTTCTACATCCATACTACCACTCTGAATATCTGGTGTCGCTTCAGCACCACCCATACCATATGCCGACTTGTCATACATATAAGGTGATACGTCTCCACTAGTTTCATATTCTCCATACGAGACAATACTCACAATTCGAACACCCAGTGCTTGAGAGAGTGCCTGCGCTTTTGTATATACTTTCTTGAGTGCTTCCATGCGAGCTTCTTCGAGATATACTTCTCGGTCATCGATGGTAAATTGCAATCCACTCACACTATTTGCCCCAACTTCTCCAGCAAGTGCAATTACTTGATTTGCTTTTTCAAGGTCACGAATCTTTACGCTCACACTCTGACTGACCTCATAGCCTTCGAGAATGCGTCCTTCCTCTGATGTATAGTTGTATTGTGGGTAAATATTGTAATTGGTCGTCTGCATGTCTTCACTCGCAATACCAAGCTCTGCCAATTTTGCAGTCAGCTTGTTCATAACAGCCGTATTTGCAGCTTGCGCTTCGGCAACAGTCTTTCCTGTTACAATCATCCCCAGAGTAGTCATCGCAATGTCTGGTGTAGCAGTGACTTTTGCTGTTGCGTCGAGGCTAATCGTACGCTCTTGTCGATCTGCTTGTCCGATATGATAATACACTTCAATATTATTCCGAATAACCGTCCCTACCCAAAAAATAACATAAACTAAAAGAATCGCAAGAAGGGTAAAAAAGATTTTTTGTGCAAATTCACCACCATGCAAAAGAGAACGCATCTGTTGATGTGGTTTTAGAGGAGGAGAAGGAGGTGGCTGCGGTGGTGTATATGTTGGTTGAGATATTGGAGAACTCGTGATTGGAGTTCTCGTTGTTTTTTTGCTGACAGGCATATATAAGAAATTAAAAAATTGAAATTAGAAATTGCTTTTAACAAAATTAATTTCTAATTTCCAGTTCCAAATTTCTATGTGAAGTATACATCAATTGTATTTCGACATCAACTACCATTGCAGTGCATAGATCCCAGGAAGTGTTTTCCCAGCAAGAAATTCGAGCATCGCTCCACCACCAGTAGAAACAAGATCTATATCATCTGTCATACCGACCATATCCATGGCTTGGAGTGTTTCTCCCCCACCAATAACACCAAAAGCGGATCCTTTTGATCGACTTGCAACAAGACGCGCAACCGTCAGCGTTGCCACGTCGTATGGTTTTTTTTCAAAATATCCCATGGCACCATTCCACACAAGTGTTTTTGCTTCTTTGATATACGTGGCAAAAAGACGAAGTGTCTCAGGCCCAATATCAAAAATAGCTTCTCCTTTTTTACAAATTTCATGTGGATTTTTTTTGATCTTCACTACCCGGACTTTTTTTCCATCTTTTGTACCAACAATAACATCGAGAGGTTTGATAACATTTTTTCGTTTACAATACTGAATGGCATCCACTTGGAATTCTTTGTCAACAAGTGAATCTCCTACTATATATCCTTTTGCCAAGAGATAGGTATTTACAATACCACCTCCAATGAGCACCGCGTCTGCTCTTTCTACCAGATTTCTCATGACAGGAATTTTTGTTTCCATCTTTGCTCCCCCAAGAACAGCAACAAATGGTGTGTTAGGATTGTGGAGTACTTTTGTCAATCCTACAATTTCTGTTGTAAGGAGTTTACCCGCATATCCCTTGATATACTTTGGAATACCCGACACCGAAGCACTCGCACGATGTGCAACAGCAAATCCATCGAGGACAAAAACATCACCAAGGGCCGCAAGTTCTTGAGAAAGCATGCCAGTATCTTTTGCTTCCTCTTTTGAAAATCGCATGTTCTCCATCATCGCAACTTGTCCTGGACGAAGTTTGCTGATTTCCTTCAACAGCGCAACTTTTTTTGCATCAGACAATTTCCAGTTTCCGGTTTCCAACTTTTTTACCTTTTTCTTGAGTAATTCTGATAACCGTTCTACGACAGGATCAACCTTTAACGATGCAACCGTCTTTCCCTCAGGACGACCAATGTGTGTCATCAATACAACCTTTGCACCTTTTTCTATGAGATACTGAATGGTTGGAAGTGAAGCGACGAGTCGAAAATCATCGAGGACCTTTTTCTTCTTGATAGGAACATTAAAATCAACTCGTACAAGGACGACCTTTCCAGACAGATTGCGCGCTTTTGTAATCGAGTTCATAGCAATATATTACAATGATTTTCCAACAATTTCTGCCATCTCTACCAAACGATTTGCGTAGCCCCATTCATTATCATACCACGCAACGACTTTGACAAGATTGCCACCGACAACGCGAGTAAGATCTAGGTCGGCAATAGATGAATGACTGTTTCCAATGAAATCTGAAGAGACAAGTGGTTCTTCTGTGACAGTAAAAATGCCTTGCCAATGTTTTTTCTTCGCAGCAGCTTTGAGTGCTTTATTGACTTGTTCGACTGTCACATCTTTTTTGAGAAGCATGGTGATGTCGGTGAGTGATGCACTGATCGTAGGAACACGTACAGCAATTCCTTCAAATTTCTGATCAAGTGATGGAACAACTTTTGCTGTAGCAGCCGCTGCTCCAGTAGTTGTGGGTACCATGTTTTGTGCAGCAGCACGAGCACGACGCAAATCTTTGTGTGGACCGTCTTGAAGATTTTGATCTGCTGTATACGAATGAATCGTCGTGAGCATTGCTTTTTCTATCCCAAACGCTTCTTCGAGAATAGCGACGACAGGAGCGGTACAGTTCGTAGTACACGATGCATTATCAACAATTTTTTGTCCTGCATAACTTCCACAGTTTACGCCTCGCACAAAGCCAGCGATATCATCTCCTTTACTCGGCGCAGAAATCACAACACGTTTTGCACCAGCAGTGAGATGCATAGATGCTTTTTCTTTGTCTCTGAAAAGACCAGTACATTCGAGAACCACATCGACTTTCAATTTTTTCCATGGCAATTTGCTCGGGTCACGCTCTGCAAGTGCCTGAATTTTTTTTCCATTGATGATCAGCACGCCCTCTTTCGCAGAAACTTTTGCACCAAAATCTGGATATGCGGTATCGTATTTGAGTAAATGCGCAAGTGTGTTGGTATCAGTAAGATCATTGATCGCGACAATATTGATCCCCTTTTTCTTCCATGCGACCTTGAGTGCGTGCCGTCCAATACGGCCAAATCCATTGATTGCTATGTTCATACTGACCAATGTATTAAAAATAATCTGCCTTTAGTGTAGCAATTTTAGAGGTAATTGGCTAGTGGAAGATATTAGATACTCTCCAGTGCAGACGTTGTGTCAGGCGGTAATTCATCTGAAATAAATTCTAACAATGAACCTGGTAACCACTTTGAATAGGCAATATGTTCGAAGTTGGTACTGTCCATATTTTTTGCCGTCACGTCGGTATTTGAATCACCCCAAATTCCATATTTTACATCACGAATAAAGACCGAATCCATCAATGTTGTACCGCCACGAATATCAATTGCTGTCATAATCCAGCTCGCAAATGTTTTTTCCCATTCTGTATAAAAATGAATTGTATCGTGAGAAAATGTAGTATCACTATTTCGTATTCTCAAAAGAATACCAGGCCACTTTCCTCCACTAATATCTGTATGATCAAACGACACGTCGGCTGAAGACAAATCCATCATTACTCGCTCTCTGTTGTATGTCTCACCTCCACCAGCAATATGTGTATAAGAAAGTTCCCCATGTGAACCAGGATAAAATATCATCCTCCCCCAACCTCCGCTCCAGCCGTTAATGAGAACAGGAGACACCGCAGTCCCGAGTGTTTTTAGCGTTCCATAAATATGAAACGCATTTTTACTGCCAATTCCAATACCACCACCTTCTTCTACTGTGAGTGTTACACTTTCGGGAATGGTAACAGATCCAAATGCGACGTATGCTCCAGAAGAAATCGTGGTGTCTTCAGAAAATTCGTACGTTGGCACAACAATTATATTATTTACATTGTCTGAAAATATATTATTGCCAGACAACTGCGGGAAAACGCCGTCAAGAATAATGAGTCCATTTGGATAGGTAAAATTGGAAAATTTTGTGTCAGCAATAGTTACAGATCCACTCGAATGCGGTGTATTTTTTATCGCAATGCCACCTGTATCAAATTCAGAATTTATAATAACCACACTTCCACCATTCATCCAAATTGCTGCATTATATTGTGTATAATTTGGATTCGTGTGAATATACGAATTTGTAAGGTGCACATGATCAAGTGTAATATTTCCACTCGTGCGTATCACTTGAGATTGCGCTGTACCATACACAAATCCATTACTTGTCACAAACGGATCTCCTCCATATGAAACCTCTGTATAATGCATTTCAAGGACTCCCCCACCAGCAACATCTATATGCGACCAATCACCAGGAGAAGGATTCCCATGCCCAAAAAATGTATTCTTCCATGACGCATCTGATGCAATACCCGAAGACGTCAGACGGGCTGGCAATTCTTCTGTCCCATTCATAATCATAGCACCTTCTACGATAAGTGTTGCCTTTGCAGAATTACCTATGATTGTCACACCTGGATCAACAACCAATGTTTTGCCTTCAGGAATAGTCACCTCGCTGCTCAATACATACGGGCTATGATCTACAGAAAGTGTAAGCACACCATTCTCGTCAATCAAACTGGGATATTGATCAAATGGGTTTTGCAATACCCACAATCGATCATTTGGCTGCAATGGACTTCCATACAATACATTTGTACAGCCATTTGCCTGTCCTCGCGCACTCATATGTTCAGTAGTCTTCCATTGATTACCAGTACCGATACGTTCCATAGAGCGCCCTGGTCCGCCAGCTGGCCAAGCGTCAATGAAAGATATTTCATCAATAATATGTTCTTCTGCATCAGACAACACAAGGGTCATCCCTGCATTATCCAGTTCAATATCTTCATACACCATGTCGATAGAAAGACTTACCAACGCATCTTGCCCTTTCTCTCTTCTTGCCAACAAATAATACTCACCCGCATCAATAGTACCCGACAACGCAAGCGAACTGGTTACACCGGTTGGCGAAGTGAATACGAGGTGCCATCCAGAAAGATCTATCACACTGTCCGTGGTGTTTTTCAATTCCATCCATTCTTGTTTTGGACAATTTCGCGTTTGGGTCGGCACACCTGCTGTTCCACCCCACGCAATTTCGTTGACAATTGCTGTCTTTGGCCAGTCGAGTGAAACAGATGTATCACTTTCATACCATTCGCTGAAATTATTCAATGGATCAAATGCACGGATACGAAATATATAGTCATGAGGTCTCTCACCAGAAAATATATACGACGTCTCAGTTGTTGACGTTGAGATATCATTCCACCCACTCTCGTCTTCATTTACTTGTAATGCATAGTGAATGGTACTACTTGTCTCATCATTTCCAGACCAATCTACATGCACAAGTGTAGATATTGTCGTGTCTGGTACAGAAGAAAATGACATAATCTCAGGTGGTGTCGTATCACTTACAATATGAAACACCACACGTTCTCCTTCCGATTCGACATCATCAATTGGTGTGAATATCACAACATTTTCTCCTTCCAAAAGTGGAACATGCGCTTCCCACGTCGTAGACGTAAATGAAAATGATGTGCTCGCGATAGAAGAACGAACAGATGTCGCCTGAAGATTTTTTGTACCAAACAACATGACCGTGGTAGTAGCCAAAGAAAAAGCGTCATCAAAAGACGTATCAATTGTTATAGATGGGAGAATCGTTTCTTTTACACTGCCCACCTCTTCTGGCGTAGTACTATCCGAGCTTCCTCCTGAATAGAAAAAAGGGATAACAGTATCAATCACTTTTTTTGTCGTATCAATAATTTTATCACCAAGCACTTTGCTGACATCTTTTATTTTTTCAATTACTGTTTTTCCTTCTGGGATTATTAGTATCGACTCATCTTGAACCAATGATTCTTCCGGAAATATTTCAGCTCCCATCTGAAATGTTATCGTTACAAATGAAGAACCAACCTGCACAAAAGTACTTCCTTGTTGTTTGACAAGCTGAAGTCTAAAATCTTTTGTAAGATCAGAAGCAAGAGTGATAGGAATGCGTATTAAAACTTCTTCACCAGGACCAACGGCAGTTGATATCACCGCAGGTCGAAGTTTTGTTTTCCACGCATCAGCATACCACGCACTATTTTGTCCGACACCTCCAACGACATTGAGTGACAGCTCGTTTGATTTCCACGTGGTATTGCCTGTATTTTTTATCGTCAGTGGGATGGTGGCAGATATATCAACGGGAGATACGCGTATCGTGACTGTGGATGGTAAAAATATTCCGTCATATACTGTAGGTACTTCAGGCTCTACAGTTTCCTCTATTACAACAACTTCTGTAGATTCGACCAATGCTACTTCTTGGGCTTGCGACTCATCATCATGATGAAATATATTTTTGAAGAAGTTTGTTATGTTGTGGAAGATTGAGGTGTTTGGCTTCGGTTCTATTGATTCTGACTGTTCAACAAATACTTCTTCGCTGTCTTGATTATTCACTTTGAAAATAATACTTGCATAATTATTTTTTGACCACGCAAGTTTGAACTGTTCAATTGTATATTGATTATTTTTACCTAATGTTTTGCCTGGATCATTCACATATACATATTCATCATCCATTCCTGTTAAAACCATGAAATGCAACCTGTCTTTTCTTTCTCCCTTTAACAACATGTTGGTATACACAGCAATAACAATAGGATTCCCAAGTTCTAAGTTTTTTTTTAAGAAGCTCATATTACCTTCACGATAAATATCAACTTGCTCGTCTGTAAAATTTCCATACTCCAAGGCTACTCTCTTTAGTATGTCTACGCTTGTATAATCACCACTGTAGTTTCTTACACTATCACCAAAAATATTTTCTATCCAATCATCTAATTTTTTTATTGATTCTATATCTGGTGAATTATTACTATAAAATCCAGCAATCATTAAATATGAAGTTTGACCACAATTTCTAGTTTCATCCCAAGTGCCAGGGGGTACCTGAGATTTAAAAGGTACATCAAGAACAATAGCAGAAACTAAAAGCGGTTTTGCTAAAATTAAAAAGAAAAAAATTATTGAGAAACACATTACCCTCCTTTTAAAAGACATACATCCTGATTAGAAAGTAAAATTTTCTAAAACTTCTTTAATAAACTGTTCTTCATCACATTGAAAATATAAATTGACGATTTTATTATCATTTTCTGTCTTATACTCCGGATTACCAGAACCAACAAATTGACCGAAATATTTTATTTCTTTCCAATTCAAATTTCCATAATTTTTTGTAAGAAAAGAATGTCTTTCACAATCAACATCCTGTATACATTCTTGTTCAACTTCTTTTTCAATATTAGATAAATTTCCTTCTTCAACTGCTACAAAAACTTTACACCCAGGCAAACCACCGTATCCATCAGCTGGTTCTTTATAATCCTGAATCACCAAATCACTAGATTTTAATTTATCACTATATAAATACATATCACTTCCAACGGTGACTTTGTATCCAGCTTCCTCATTCACAACAAGCCTTTTTCCATCTTTCAAATTAGTTATATCAACAGTACTTGGCGGAGCTTCAGGAAGAACATCACTTTTATCCGAACTAGCATCCATCGGCGCTCCCACCTGCTCCCTCCAAAACACCACCCCACCAACAATCAGTACAACAACCAAAAATAAAAAGACCCAGCCTTTTAGGCCACAGGTCGTAGTACCACAT
>Ga0210006_1000891_pt1 | contig 21773 bp, 16 predicted proteins | sample CryGey02umfilter_2_FD_185452 | JGI IMG/M metagenome (GOLD analysis project Ga0210006, IMG submission 185452) | Groundwater microbial communities from aquifer in Utah, USA - Crystal Geyser 4/10/14 0.2 um filter (SPAdes) (version 3) | ecosystem: Environmental > Aquatic > Deep subsurface >... | reverse complement strand
TGGCCGAGTTCAGGGAATGGCAGGCGGCTCAAAATACGTCCGCCAGCAGCGGCAAAGTGGTCGCGCTTAACAGTTAGAAAAAACAGGATTTACCGGATCGAATTTACAGCACAATTTGGACTTGACCTTAAATCTGGCCAAGTCGTCAGGGTGGATTGATAAACCATCCGTCTTGTCCGCAAGGAAACAGAAGACAAAGGGTTTTCGCTTCCTTACTGAAGCCGAGTGGAAGCGCCTCTATGCTGCACTACCACCCCACCTCAAAGCACCGGCTCGCTTCTCGATCGCCACCGGGTTGCGCCAGAAGAATGTGTTTTTCCTTTCATGGTCGCGCATAGATATCCAGCGTCGAATCGCTTGGGTGCAGCCAGAAGATAGCAAATCCAACAAACCTATCGGCGTTCCGCTCTCGGACGAGGCCTTGGACGTGTTGCGCGGGCAGATCGGCCAGCACGAAGAATGGGTGTTCCCATATAAGGGCAAGGGGCGCGCTGCAGGTCGACCAATCGGCAAAATCAAGACTGCCTGGAACAATGCTCGCGAACGAGCAGGGCTTGGTGAATGGGTTGGGGAAGGCGATGCAAGGAAGTTTGAGCCGAATTTCCGGTGGCACGACTTCCGACACACCTTTGCCAGTTGGCATGCCATGTCCGGGACCCCATTGGAAGTTCTGCAGAAGCTTGGTGGATGGAGCGATATGCGGATGGTGATGAAATACGCCCATCTATCGCCCAGTTACATTGCCCAATTCGCCAACAACGCCAAACCGTTCAAAACCGCTGAATCAGCTATGGCCTAAACTATGGCCTGATGTGGCCGTTTTTGGTCCTATATGGCCTTATATGGCAGGACTTCCGAAAATTAACATTCGTAAGTCTTTGAATTGGTAGGCGCGATTGGACTCGAACCAACGACCCCCACCATGTCAAGGTGGTGCTCTAACCAGCTGAGCTACGCGCCTGTAAAAGGCCGCGCATTGTAACCGAACAGCACGAACGCGCAAAGAAATTATTTCGAAAACTTGCGCTAATTTGGCAACGTTCGCTGTTGATTTAATCCGGATAACTGATCAGTGCGACGGAAGCGGACAATGCCATATCACGCCGGAGCCAAGCACGGCGAACGGGTTACTGGCGCGATGCTTCGCAGACCCGCAGACAACGCGGGATCAATGTTTGAAATTCGAAGCGGCTCCGGGTTCAGCGGCGGCGGCCGGCGGCGGAGGTGCCGGCACTTCTTCCGCCAACGGCAGCGGCTCGCGTTCCAATGCGATCGCCAGCACTTGCTCTATCCATTTGACCGGGTGGATGTCCAGCTTGTTTTTGACGTTATCCGGAATCTCGACCAGATCCTTCACATTCTCTTCCGGAATCAGCACGACCTTGATCCCGCCACGCTGCGCGGCGAGCAATTTTTCCTTCAGTCCGCCAATCGGCAAAATCTCGCCGCGCAAGGTGATCTCGCCGGTCATCGCCACATCGGCTCGCACCGGAATGCCGGTCAGCGCCGACACCATGGCGGTGCAAATCCCGGCACCGGCGCTGGGGCCGTCCTTGGGTGTCGCGCCTTCCGGCAGGTGGATGTGCAGATCGTTCTTCTCGTAGAAGTTCTCCGCAATACCCAGGGAACGCGCGCGCCGGCGCACCACGCTGAGTGCCGCCTGAATCGACTCCTGCATCACCTCGCCCAACGTACCGGTGGTCGTCGTTTTACCTTTTCCCGGAAGAACCGCAGTCTCGATGGTCAGCAATTCCCCGCCCACCTCTGTCCACGCCAGTCCGGTGACCTGGCCGATCTGGTTGTTCTTTTCAGCAATGCCGTAGCTATAGCGGCGCACACCGAGATATTTGTCCAGATTGCGCGCGCTGACCGTCACCTTGCTCACACGATCCTTGGTCAGCAAGGCCTTCACGATCTTGCGGCAGATCTTGGAAAGTTCGCGCTCCAGACCGCGCACCCCCGCCTCGCGCGTGTAGTAGCGCAAAATGTCGCGGATCGCGCTTTCCGTAACCGACACTTCTTCCGGCTTGAGGCCGTTATTCTTGATCGCCTTGGGCAGCAGATAGCGGATCGCAATATTGACCTTTTCATCTTCGGTGTAGCTCGATACATGGATCACTTCCATGCGGTCCAGCAACGGTGCCGGGATGTTCATACTGTTGGAAGTGGCGACGAACATCACGTCCGAAAGATCATATTCGACCTCGACATAGTGATCGACGAAGGTGTGGTTCTGCTCCGGATCGAGCACTTCCAGCAAAGCGGAAGAAGGGTCGCCACGAAAATCCATCCCCATCTTGTCCACTTCATCCAGCAGGAACAGCGGGTTCTTCACCCCGACCTTGCTCATGTTTTGCAGAATCTTGCCCGGCATCGAGCCAATGTAAGTGCGACGATGGCCGCGAATCTCCGATTCGTCGCGCACGCCGCCCAGCGACATGCGCACGAACTTGCGGTTGGTGGCGCGCGCGATGGATTGCCCCAGCGAGGTCTTGCCCACGCCCGGGGGACCAACCAGGCACAGGATCGGCGCTTTCATCTTCTCCACCCGCTGTTGCACCGCCAGATACTCGACGATGCGCTCCTTGACCTTTTCCAGGCCGTAGTGATCCGCTTCCAGAATTTCTTCCGCGTGCTTCAGATCGGTGTCGATTTTGGTTTTTTTCTTCCACGGCAGGCCGATCAGCACGTCGATGTAGTTGCGCACCACAGTCGCCTCGGCCGACATCGGCGACATCAAACGCAGCTTCTTCAGTTCGGATTCGGCCTTGGCGCGGGCCTCCTTCGGCATGTGCGCGGATTTGATCTTCTTTTCGATCTCTTCGATATCCGCGCCGTCCTCGCCCTCGCCCAGTTCCTTCTGGATGGCTTTGACCTGCTCGTTCAGGTAGTACTCGCGCTGGCTCTTTTCCATCTGCCGTTTGACCCGGCCGCGGATGCGCTTTTCCACCTGCATGATGTCCAGTTCAGCTTCGAGCAGACCAAGCAGATGTTCCAGCCGTTTACGCACATCGAAGATCTCCAGCACTTCCTGCTTTTGCTCCAGCTTGAGCGGCAGATGAGCGGCAATGGTGTCGGCCAGGCGTCCGGCATCGTCGATGCCGGCCAGCGAAGTCAAAATCTCCGGCGGGATTTTTTTATTCAGTTTTACATACTGGTCGAACTGGCTGATCAGCGCGCGGCGCATCGCCTCGGCCTCGCTGTCCGGATGTTCGTCCGCCGGCACCGGCTCGACTTCGGCATCCAGATGTGAATCGTCATCCAGCACGCGCAACACCTTGGCGCGCCGGGTGCCCTCCACCAGCACCTTGACTGTGCCGTCCGGCAGCTTGAGCATCTGCAGAATATTGGCAATGCTGCCGATGCGATAAATGTCTTCGGTGGCCGGTTCGTCCTTGGCGGCGGATTTTTGCGCCACCAGCACGATACTCTTGCCCGCCTCCATCGCAGCTTCCAGCGCCTTGATGGATTTTGCCCGCCCGACGAAAAGGGGAATCACCATGTGCGGAAAGACCACAACATCGCGCAAAGGCAGGAGCGGAAAGGTTTCCGTGGCAACAGAAGGAAAATTGGATTCAGTCATGGTAGTCCGATAAGGGTTGGATTCGGGCTAGAAGTGGGGGCTGGAACAGTGAATTCAAGCCCCCGCAGTCATGCCACTTTGGGCGTGTCGGCGTACATGACGACGGGCGCGATCCCGCCGCCGGTTTCGTCCAGCACGACCTTTTCGACTTTATCGGTGGAGGGTAGATCGAACATGGTATCCAGCAAGGCTAGTTCCAGGATCGAGCGCAGGCCGCGCGCGCCGGTCTTGCGTGCCATGGCTTTTTTTGCAATCGCAGTCAGTACGTTGCCGGTGAATTCGAGCTCTACCCCTTCCATGGCAAATAATTTCTGGTATTGCTTGGTCAGGGCATTGGTCGGCTCGGTCAGAATCCGGATCAGTGCGGCTTCATCCAGCCCTTCCAGCGTTGCCACCACCGGCAACCGTCCGACAAATTCCGGAATCAGGCCAAATTTGATCAAATCTTCCGGCTCCACCTCGCGCAATACTTTGCCCACATCCTGGCCGTCATCGCGCTTGGCGAGTTTGGCGGAGAATCCAATGCCGGCCTTTTCCGAACGGTCGCGAATCACTTTTTCCAAACCGTCAAAGGCGCCGCCGCAGATGAACAGGATGTTGGTGGTATCGACCTGCAAAAAATCCGTATTCGGATGCTTTCGCCCGCCCTGCGGCGGAATCGAGGCCTTGGTGCCTTCGATCAGCTTGAGCAACGCCTGCTGCACCCCCTCTCCCGACACATCGCGGGTGATCGACGGGTTGTCCGACTTGCGCGAAATTTTGTCGATCTCGTCGATATACACGATGCCTCGCTGCGCCCGTTCGACGTCATAGTCGCAGGCCTGGAGCAATTTCTGGATGATATTCTCGACATCCTCTCCGACATAACCAGCTTCGGTCAGGGTGGTCGCGTCCGCCATGACGAACGGCACATTCAGCAAGCGGGCAAGGGTCTGCGCCAGCAGGGTCTTGCCCGAACCGGTGGGGCCGACCAGCAGGATGTTGCTTTTTGCCAGCTCGACGCCGTCGTCGTTCTTGTGCTTAAGCCGCTTGTAGTGGTTGTACACCGCCACCGCGAGGATTTTTTTGGCCTGGCGCTGACCGATGACATAATCATCCAAACGCTGGCAGATTTCGTGCGGCGTGGGCAAATCGTTTTTGTCCGATTTTGCGCCGTCGAGTCCTGCCTGGGTCTCTTCGCGGATGATATCGTTGCACAGCGCGACACACTCGTCGCAAACGAACACCGAAGGACCGGCGATCAGCTTGCGCACTTCATGCTGGCTCTTGCCGCAGAACGAGCAATACAAAAGTTTGTCGCCCTTGTTGATTTCGGTCGTCATTTCACCCTCCTTTGCGCATCAAATACCTGTCCGGATCAAGCCCGCTTGTCCAGCACCTGATCGATCAGACCATATTCCACGGCAGCTTTCGCCGTCAGGAAGTTATCCCGCTCACTGTCGCGCGCAATCTCTTCCACGTTACGCCCGGTGTGCTGCGCCATCAGCTTGTACAACTGCTCGCGCAAACTCAATATGTATTTGGCGTGGATCTCAATGTCGGTCGCCTGCCCCTGAAACCCCCCCAGCGGCTGATGGATCATCACCGTGGAGTTGGGCAATGCAAAGCGCTTGCCCTTTGCGCCAGCCTGCAACAGAAAAGCCCCCATCGAAGCCGCCATGCCGATGCACAGGGTCGAGACCTGCGGCTTGATGAACTGCATGGTGTCGTAGATTGCCATGCCGGCCGAAATGGATCCGCCTGGCGAGTTGATATACAGATGAATGTCCTTGTCCGGATTTTCCGATTCCAGGAACAGCAACTGTGCCACCACCAGGTTCGCCACATGGTCGTTGATCGGCCCGACCAGGAAAATCACCCGTTCTTTCAGCAGGCGCGAGAAGATATCGTAGGCGCGCTCGCCGCGGCCGCTGGTCTCCACCACCATCGGGACCAGGCCGGAATCCTGCGGTTCCATTGAATGTTGTAGTGCGCCCTGAATCATCTCAACTCTCCATCAATTCGTTCAATTTAACCGTTTGTTCGGTAACTTTTGCACCGGCCATCACCCATGCCACCACATTATCTTCCAGCACCAGGTTCTCGATTTCCTGCAAACGCGATCTGTCGGCACGATACCACTGCCGCACTTCTTCCGGCCGCTCGAAACTTTGCGCGTATTCGTTGACCAGCGCTTCGACCTGCTCCACCTTGGGATGCAGATCGTGCTGCTTGACCAGTTCCGCCAGGATCAACCCCAGCTTGATACGCTTTTCGGCGCGCTCAAGAAACATATCGGCCGGCAGCTGGAGGCCTTGGGGGATCTTCATGCCGCGCCCTTCCATGTCGCGCACCGTCTGTTCCATCAGGCGCTGCGCCTCGCCCTGCACCAGCACCTGCGGCGCGGCGAGTTGCGACACTTTAAGCAGCAGATCCATCGCCGCGTCCTTGTTGCGCACCTTGACCCGGCGCTGCGCTTCGCGCGCGACGTTGTCGCGGATCTCCTGGCGGAATTTTTCCATATCGCCATCGGCCACGCCCATTTCGCGGGCGAAATCCGCGTCGATTTCCGGCAGATGCGGCACCTCCACCGCATGCACCGTAATCGTGAAAGTGACCTGTTTGCCCGCCACATCCTTGCCGTGATAATCATCGGGGAAGGTCATATCAAATGCCTTGGTCTCGCCCGCTTTGCTGCCGACCAGCGCGTTCTCGAAATCCGGCAGCATGCGCCCGGCCCCCAGCACCACCGCAAAGTCCTTGGCGGAGCCACCTTCAAACGGCACTCCCTCCAGGGTTCCCGCAAAGTCGATCCGCACCTGGTCTTCATTTTGCGCGACACGGTCTGTGGCGCGGTATTCAACCCGCTGCTTGCGCAGGGTCTGAATCGTCTCTTCGACGTCGGAATCGGCCAGATTGAACACTGCGCGGGTCACCCCTTCGCCCGACAGATCGCCGATGACGACTTCCGGATACACCTCGAACGTCGCGCTGTACTCGATTTCCGGCGCGTTTAAATCGGCGGTTTTCAGTTCAAACTGCGGCTGGCCTGCCACCTGCAATTTGTTGCTCATGGCCTCTTTCATGAAGCTGCGTTGCAGGTTTTCACCCAGCACCTCCTGTTGCACGGAGGCGCCGTATTGCTGTTCCAGCACTTTCAGCGGCGCCTTGCCCGGGCGGAAGCCGTGCAGTTTGGCGGTGCGGCCGATGCGCTTCAGGCGGATTTCCATTTCCTCGCGGATTTGCTGCTGCGGAATCACCCCGCTCAAGCGGCGCTGCAATCCTTCCAGGGTTTCGATTTGGACAGTGGTCATGCTTACAATTCCTTCAAAATAAAATAATGCAGATCAAAAACGGCGTCGGATGATACAGTAATGCGGGCGGATTAGCGCCGCCCGCGCGTTCACTCCTCGATCGGGCGGATGGGCGCCAAGCACCATACATCGCGGTTGTAGTCGGCAATGGTGCGATCACTGGAGAATTTGCCGCTGGTCGCCGTATTGAGGATACTCATGCGCGTCCAGCCCTCCTGGTCGCGGTAGGCCGCGCCAACCCGGTTCTGCGCATCCACATAGGCACGAAAGTCGGCAATGGTCAGCCATAGGTCATGCGGATTGAGCAGCTTCTGCACAATCGGCTCGAACAACCCGGGTTCGAACAAATTAAAATGATTGCTGCGCAGCAGATCGATCACACGCCGCAAATCCTCATCGGCAGCAACGATGGCGGCGGGGTCATAGTTTCCGCGTATGGCTTCAACCTGTTCCGCCGTCAGGCCAAACAGGAAGAAGTTCTCCTCTCCCGCTTCCTCGCGGATTTCGATGTTGGCACCATCCAGCGTGCCGATCGTCAGCGCGCCGTTCATCATGAACTTCATGTTGCCGGTGCCGGAGGCTTCCTTGCCCGCAGTCGAAATCTGTTCCGACAATTCAGCCGCCGGGCAGATCACTTCCATCGCCGAAACGCGGTAGTCGGGCAGAAACACCAGTTGCAGCAAACCTCTGGTGTCCGGGTCCTGATTGATCACTTCGGCTACCGCGTTGACCAGGCGAATGATCCGTTTCGCCATGTCATAACCCGGTGCAGCCTTGCCGCCAATGAGGACGCAGCGCGGTGTCCAGTCCGCCGTGTCGCCGCGTTTGATGCGGTCGTACAGATGAATCACATGCAGCACATTGAGCAGCTGGCGCTTGTATTCGTGGATGCGCTTGACTTGCACATCGAACATCGCGTTGGTGTCGAAGGCGACCCCGCAATCACGCTGCACCATCGCGGCTAGGCGTTGTTTGTTGTCCTGTTTGATCTTGTGCCATTGGGCGCGGAACGCCTTGTCATCGGCAAACTTGCGCAGGTTCTGTAATTGCGCCAGATCGGTGCGCCAGCCCTCGCCGATGGAAGCATCAATCAGCGCGCTCAATTCCGGATTGCTCCAGGCCAGCCAGCGGCGCGGCGTCACCCCGTTGGTCTTGTTGTTGAATTTCTCCGGCCACAACTCGTAGAAATCATGGAACAAATATTGTTGCAGCAAGGCGGAATGCAGGGCGGCCACCCCGTTGACGGAATGGCAGGAAACAATCGCCAGATAAGCCATGCGCACCTGCGGTTGATTGCCCTCCTCGATGATGGACATGCGCCGCATCCGAGACACATCCCCGGGCCAGCGCAACGACACCTGCTCAAGGAAGCGCGCATTGATTTCGTAAATGATGTCCAGCAAACGTGGCAACAGACGGCCAAACATACTGACCGACCAGCGCTCCAGCGCCTCCGGCAACAGGGTGTGGTTGGTGTAGGCCATCGTCTCCCGCGTAATGCGCCATGCTTCATCCCATTCAATATGGTGCTCATCCATCAGCAGACGCATTAGTTCGGCGACCGCGCAGGTGGGGTGCGTGTCGTTGAGCTGGAAGGCATTCTTCGCGGCAAACTGAGTGAAATCTTCGCCGTGTTTTTCCACCCAGCGGCGCAGCACATCCTGCAAACTGGCCGAAGCAAGGAAATACTGCTGGCGCAAACGGAGTTCCTTGCCGTTTTCGCTGGCATCGTTCGGATAAAGCACCATGGTGATATGCTCTGCCGCGTTTTTCGCGGCGACCGCCTCGGTGTAGCTGCCCGCATTGAATTCCTTGAGATTGAACTCCTCGGTGGCGGTCGATTTCCACAAACGCAAGGTATTCACCGTGCCGTTGCAATAACCCGGAATGGGCACATCAAACGGCAATGCCATCACATCCTGGGTATCCACCCAGCGCGCGTGCAGCTTGCCCGTGTTGCCGGTGTACAAATCGCTGTGTCCGCCAAACTTGACCCTGACCGTCAGCTCGGGACGTTCGACTTCCCACGGGTTGCCGTTGCGCAACCAGTGATCCGGGTCTTCGATCTGACGACCGCCCTCGATGCGTTGGCGGAACATGCCGTACTCGTAACGCAGCCCGTAACCGGTGACCGGCAATTGCAGCGTGGCGCAACTGTCGAGGAAACAAGCCGCCAGACGGCCCAAGCCGCCGTTGCCCAGACCGGCATCGGCTTCCTGCTCCTGCACATCCTCCAGCTTGACGCCGAAATTACGCATCGCGTCGGCAGTTTCCTGCTGCATGTCCAGATTGAGCATGGCATTGCCCATTGCCCGCCCCATCAAAAATTCCAGCGACAGGTAATAGGCTTGCTTGCCATCCGCTTCGTCATAGGCGCGCTGGGTATGGCGCCAGCGTTCGATCAGGCGATCGCGCAGAACGGTGGCCAGCGACGCATAGACCGGGTACCCGGCCATGGTTGATTTGCCCCAGCCCAGGGTGTGGCCGAAGTAGCGGCGAAAATCTTCCATGACGCTGATCGCGTCGGTGCCCAGCGGCGGCTGGCGCATGATGCTGTGCTGTTTGGGGATAAAGGGATTGGCGGGGGTATTCACAATAATTTCCTGAAATTGAAGTACGGCGAGGTGGTGATTCTAACAAATAAGCGCTCCCTCGGCTGGCCTCGGCAAGCCTCCTGCGCTCAAGTCGGGGGAAAAACGCTTATTCGGAACGGCGCATCGTGCCGCCGGCATCCGGAGTTCCGCCGCCCACGCTGATCACGCGTTGCAAATCCATCGGGGCAGGCAATTTGAGCAGGCGGTAGAGGTTGCTCAGATTTTTTCTAAACAGCCGATCAAAAGAGGAAACACTCTGCGCGGAATTGTAGTCGCCGAACCACCAGAACCAATCGGAGCCCTCGCAGTCGGCCAGCTGCTCGGTCGCCAGACGCATTTCTTCGGCATTCAGACGTCCGCTGTTGGTCACGATATCGTAGCTGCGCTTGGCTTCACACAGCAGGTCCCAGCCGCGGTTTTTGTCCGGCGAGCCGATCCAGGTGCTGAACGTGCCATACACCCAGCTCCCTGCCACCAGCTGCTTCAGGCGGCCCGCCGTCGCGCGCCGGTTGGTTGATTCGGTGATCTCGACCTGCTCGCCAAAGGTTGTCGTGACGATTTGGGGATGCTGTTCCAGCCTGCCATACAACTCCGACAGGAAATAGTAGCCATTATAGGGATAGTATTCCCAGGCGTTCTCGCCATCGAGGATGATAGACACCACCGGATCCTGCTCACCCTGGTGCAGACGGAGAATCTCCTCCAACTGGTGAATAAAATCCTTGGCTGCATCGTCACCGCGCCATTTCGCGTATTCGAAGCCGATGCGGTCGGACAGGTGATCGTCACGGAAAAAACAATAAACCGGTTTGGCGGCGCCTTCGGACAAATAAGGCTTGTACAAGTAACTCGATTTGTCGGGTAGGCCTTTGCCGTTGGTTTCGCGTTGCAAGCTGTGCGCCAGCACCGCCTGACCGGTGGCTGTCCATTTGAATCCCTGCTCCGCCAGCAGCTTGAGTGTCGCCCGCGACAGGCTGCCTTCGGAAGGCCATACGCCCTGCGCATCCATGCCGAAGTTGGCACGGTGGCTTTCCACCGCGCGCGCCAAATGCGCCTGCGCGCGGCGCAGCCCGCCGGGGTAGTAACCGGCCTGGGGCAAGGGCGCATTGGGTTCGCTCTCGCGCGCCGAATGGAAATCCAGCAATAAGGGCAGGATGGGATGATTATAGGGCGTGGTGGAAAGCTCGACCTGGCCGCGCTGGGCCAGCGCACGGTAACGGGGAATGATGCCTGCTATCAATTCGCCGATTAGCTGGAACAACTCCATCCGTTCGGCAAAAGTGAACTGGCTACCCTTGCTCATCAGGCGCGCCACCACCTCGCTGCTGCGCCGCACCGACTCACCCATCCACACCAGGTGGTACCAAACCAGCAGGTCGGACAAATACTGTCCCGACAGATAGGTCACGCTCTCGCGCCCGTGCCCTTCCATCATTTTTTGCAGGTCAAACAGATGCTGGTAGGCCCGGTACGGCTGCAACATTTTGGTGTGATTGCTTTTGAAGCAGCTATCCAGGATATGCAAGCGTTCCTGCTCGTTCAGCCCATCCAGATGCTCGCGGCACATCAGCCTAAGCAACTTGTCGCGAATCTGTCCGGATTCGAATTGCTGCGCGTAATCGAGCAACTGCTCGGCCAGAATCGGGACGAAATTCACCACCGCCTTTGCTTTGGGATGCTGTTCCAGGTGATACGCCATATCGGTGTAATCCTTCATGGCATGCAGATAAGTCCACGGCAGGACAAACTCGCCATTCAGGTAATCGCGGTAATCGGGCTGGTGCATATGCCAGCACAACACCAGTTTCAGTTTTTTCTCGGTATGTTTCTTGCGGTGTGGCATAGGTATTGTCGGATTAATCTTGGGAAAGGCGCCCGGGCCATGGATGAGCACGGGCGCGCGCAGAAGAAAAAAGGATTACCCGGTTTTTTGCGGTACTCCGGTCGAATTGCGCCAACCTCGCGCATTTCCTTGTCCGTGTTAAACCGCGCAAACCGGCGGCCAATAAATTCTACCTGACGTGATGAATGGATTGGCCGAGCATATCCGGCGTAACCAGCGTAACACCGCCTTGCGAAACATGGAAACGCTTGGCATCTTCCTCGCGGTCAAAACCGATCTGCATGCCGTCCGGAATATCGCATTTGTTATCCAGCACGACTCTGCTCAATTTTACATTGTGGCCGATACGGCAACCGGACAAAATCACCGAATCCTTGACCACACTGCGCTCGCCTACGCGCACATCCGAAAAGAGCAGCGAATGCTGCACGCTGGCGCCGCTGATGATGTCACCGCCGGAAACCATGGAATCGATTGCCTCGCCGCGCCGCCCCTCGTCATTGAACACGAATTTGGCCGGCGGCAACTGCTCCTGATAGGTCCAGATCGGCCAGGTTTTGTCGTACAGATCCAGATCGGGCACCACATTGACCATTTCCATATTGGCTTCCCAGTAGGCGTCTATCGTTCCCACATCGCGCCAATAGGCCTGCACGCCGTCTTTCACCCCGACACAGCTGTGCTCGTAGCGGTGCGCATATACGCGATAACGTTCGATCAGGTAAGGAATGATGTCGTGGCCAAAATCATGGGTGGAACTTTTGGTGTCGGCATCGCGCACCAGTTGTTCGTACAGAAACTTGGCGTTGAACACATAAATGCCCATGCTGGCCAGCGCCCGGCCCGGTTTTCCCGGCAGTTCTGTCGGGTGCGCCGGTTTCTCGGAGAATTTGACGATACGGTCTTCCTCGTTCACCGTCATGACACCGAATCCTGTCGCTTCCGCCACCGACACCTCAATGCAGCCGATCGTCATATCGGCATCGCTGCGCACATGCTCCGCCAGCATTTCGCCATAATCCATCTTGTAGATATGGTCGCCCGCCAGGATCACGATGTGCTCCGGATTGTAACCGCGCAGAATGTCGATATTCTGGAACACCGCATCGGCGGTGCCGCGATACCACTCCTCCTGGATACGCTGCTGCGCCGGCAACAAAGCGACGAACTCGTTAAATTCGCCGCGCAGGAACCCCCATCCCTTCTGGATGTGCTCGATCAGGCTGTGCGCCTTGTACTGGGTGACCACCCCGATGCGGCGGATGCCGGAGTTGATGCAGTTGGACATTGGGAAATCGATGATACGAAACTTGCCGCCGAACTGCACCGCCGGTTTGGCATTCCAGTCAGTCATATTGTGCAAGCGGCTGCCGCGCCCGCCGGCCAGCACCAGCGCGACGGTGTTCTTGGTCAGGGTGCTGATGAAACGTGGTGAATGCATATCCTTTGCCATATTGCCCTCCGTGTTTAGCTTTCGAGTATTTTGTTATAAAGATCAAGATAAAGCTGCGCGCTGTGGCGCCAGCCCACATCGCGCTGCATACCGTTGCGCTGGATGCGCCGGAATGTCTGCGGATCGCGGTAACACTCGATCGCCCATTTGATCGTCTGCTGCAGCGCTTGCGCGCCAGGGTCGTCGAATATAAATCCGCTACCGCCTTCCAGGCTGGCATTCACCACCGAATCGGCCAAGCCCCCGGTGCGGCGCACCACCGGCGGGGTGCCGTAGTGCATGCCGTACATCTGGTTCAGTCCGCACGGTTCGAAACGCGAAGGCATCAGGAAGATGTCCGCTCCGGCCATGATCTGGTGCGACAGCGGTTCATCGAAACCGATGGTGACCGATACGCGCCCGGCGTAACGTTGCTCCAGTTGCCGATAGCGCCGTTCGAAGTCCGCATCGCCGCTGCCCAGCACCGCCAGTTGCGCGCCGCTTTCCAGCAGCGCGGGCAGGCATTCCAGCAACAGATCCAGCCCCTTCTGGTAGGTCAGGCGGCTGACCACCCCGAGCAGAGGCACATGCTCGTCCACTGCCAGCCCCAGCCGATGCTGTAACGCCAACTTGCCCTGTGTCTTGCCGGACAAATCATTGGCGTCGTAGCGCGCGGTCAAGTGTTTGTCGGTTTGCGGATTCCACTCTTCTTCGTCGATACCGTTGAGGATACCCGACAGATGCGACTTGCGAGCGGTGAGCAGACCCTGCATACCGTAACCCATTTCCGTCGCCTGAATCTCGTGCGCATAGGTCGGACTGACCGTTACGATGTGGTCCGCGTACTGCAAGCCCGATTTGAGGAAAGACAGGTTGCCGTGGAATTCCACCCCGTGCATATGAAACATCTGCTGCGGAATCTCCAGCGCCTTAATCCAGTCGCGGTCAAAATTGCCCTGGAAAGCGATGTTGTGGACCGCCATGATGCTTTTCGCGTGTTGTCCGCCCAGAGCGTGCAGATAAGCGGGCACCAAACCGGTCTGCCAGTCGTTGCAATGCACCACCTCAGCCTGCCAGTCCAGCGGACTCTGTGCGCTGCCCAACAGTGCAGCCACTTTGGCCAATAGGCCAAAACGCATCGGGTTGTCCGGCCAGTCGCCGCCCAGATGGTACTGGTAAGGACCCGCCACGCGGCAGAAATACTGCGGCGCGTCCAGTACATAAACCGGCACCCCGGTATCCGGCATCTTTGCGGTCAGCAGTCGGATCTTCGGTTGCCCCGCAAACACCGAAAAGGTGGCAGCCACTTTCTTCGCTTTAAGGCTGTCCAAAACCTGGCTGTAACCGGGCAACAACAGGCGCACATCCTGCCCCAGCACCTGCAGGGCGGCAGGCAGGGAGGCGCTGACATCGGCCAGACCGCCGGTCTTGACCAGCGGATGCACTTCGGAAGTGGCGAACAGAATACGTGTCATGATTTTTGCCGGAGCGATTTGTAATGGTTGACAAGCCCGTTGGTCGAGGCGTCATGGCCGCTCACCCGGGCACCGTCGCGCAGTTCGGGCAGAATATTGGAAGCCAATTGCTTGCCCAGTTCCACTCCCCACTGATCAAAGGAATTGATGTTCCAGATCACCCCCTGCACGAAGATCTTGTGTTCGTACAACGCGATCAGCCGGCCCAACGTGCGCGGCGTCAGGCGCTCGAACATAATCGAGTTGGTAGGCTTGTTGCCGGCGAACACCTTGTGCGGCAACAGCATGGCGATACTGTCCGCATCCATGCCGGCCGCTTCCAGTTCGGCGCGCGCTTCGTCCGCGCTCTTGCCTTTCATCAGCGCTTCGGTCTGTGCAAAATAGTTGGAAAGCAGGGTCGCATGATGCTCACCCAGCGGATACTGGCTGTTCGCAGGCGCGATGAAATCGGCCGGGATTATCTGCGTGCCCTGATGGATCAACTGGTAATACGCGTGCTGGCCGTTGGTGCCGGTGCCGCCCCACAGCACCGGGCCGGTGGCGTAATCCACCGCATTGCCCTGCCGGTCCACATATTTACCGTTGCTTTCCATGTCGGCCTGCTGGAAATAAGCGGTGAAATATTCCAGCGACTGGTCGTAAGGCAGGATGGCATGGGTCGCCGCGTCATGGAAGTTGCGATACCACACGCCGAGCAGCGCAAGAATGACCGGCATGTTCTGCGCCAGGGGCGCAGTGCAGAAATGCCGGTCCATGTCGTCGGCGCCGCGCAGCAATTCTTCGAAATGCTCCATACCGACATACAGGGCGATGGACAAGCCGATGGCTGACCACAGGGAATAACGCCCGCCCACCCAGTCGGAGAATTCGAACATGTTGTTCGGGTCGATGCCGAACGCCGCCACCGCCTGTGCATTGGTGGAAAGCGCGACGAAATGCTTTGCCACCTGGCTCGCGTCGCCCGCGTGTTGCACCAGCCAGTCACGGGCGGAACTCGCATTCAGCAAGGTTTCCTGCGTGTTGAAAGTCTTGGACGCCACGATGAACAGGGTGGTTTCCGGATCCAGTCCGGCCAGACAGGTCGTAATGTCAGCCCCGTCCACATTGGAAACAAAATGCGCGCGCAGCCTGGGTGAGGCATAGGGTTGCAAGGCGCGGCATACCATCAACGGCCCTAGATAGGAGCCGCCAATACCGATGTTCACCACATCGGTGATCGGCTTGCCGCTATAGCCGCGCCACACTCCGTTGCGCACACTGTTGACAAACAGGCGCATCTTTTCCAGCACATGCCTGACCCCGGTCAGCACGTCGATGTTGTCCAGCCGGATCGGTGCGTGCGCAGGATCAACCGCCGCGCGCAACGCGGTGTGCAACACGGCACGCCGCTCGGTGAAATTGATTTTTTCCCCGCCGAACATCCGGTCGCGCCAGGCGGCAACCTGCGCCTGCTCGGCCAAAGCCAGCAACAGGCGCATCGCCTCGTCGTCGATCAGATTCTTGGAGTAATCGAGCAGCAGATCATCGAATCGCAACGAATACCGGGCGAACCGCTGCGCATCTCCGACGAAAGCCTCGCGCAGGGAAAAATCCTGTAATGCCGATTGATGTTGCTGTAACGCTTGCCAGACTGGAGATTGGGTCAATTGGGACATAACAAAACCTATCTAATCCTGCTTTGAATTTAACGGGCATAACACTTGCCATGCCTGGTGATGAAATACGCCATGCCCGTTCCCTCTCCCCAACCCTCTGGTGAAACCACCAGCCATTCGACTAAGCACGATAAAACCGTGCAAGTCGCTGGTTATTCCGCAAGCGGGCGAGGGAGCGAACAAATCGCTGGGCAAATTTCACGTTAACGCATCCGCTCAAGTACGATACCAGCCAGCGGGGGCAGTATTACCTCGATTGATTGATCCATGCCATTGCATTTCTCGTCGCTGGTGTAGAGACCAAAACCGTTGCCGCTGTTGGAACCGCCGTAGTAGCGCGAATCGCTGTTGAAAATCTCGCGGTAGCCACCTTTACGCGGTACACCGATACGATAACCCGCACGCGGCACCGGCGTGAAATTCAGCGCCACAATCACCTCTGAGCCATCGCGCGCGATGCGCCGATAGACCAGCACCGACTGGTCGGCATTGTTGCAATCCACCCAGGCAAATCCCTCGTGCGAAAAATCCAGCTCGTGCAGGGCGGGCACCTCCAGATACAGGCGGTTCAGGTCGCGCATCATGGTCTTTATCCCGTTGTGCTCGTGCCGCTCCAGCAAATACCAGTCGAGTTCGGCACCCACCGCCCATTCGCGTCCCTGGGCGAATTCATTGCCCATGAAGTTCAGCTTCTTGCCCGGAATCGTCATCTGATAGCTGTACAGCAGGCGCAGATTGGCAAATTTCTGCCAGGCATCGCCCGGCATTTTGTCGAGCAGGGATTTTTTGCCGTGCACCACTTCGTCATGCGAGAACGGCAGGATAAAGTTTTCGGTGTAAGCGTAAAGCTGGCCGAAGGTCAGCATGTTCTGGTGGTAGCGCCGGTGCACCGGTTCGCGCTTCAGGTAGGCCAGCGTGTCATTCATCCAGCCCATGTTCCACTTCATCGAAAAACCGAGACCTCCGAGATAAGTCGGGCGCGACACCATCGGCCAAGAGGTGGATTCCTCGGCCAAGGTCAGCGAGCCGGGGAAATGCTCGTGGGTCATCACGTTCAGCTCGCGCAAAAAGTCCACCGCCTCGATGTTTTCGCGTCCACCAAACTTGTTCGGCAGCCACTGCCCCTCCTCGCGCGAATAATCCAGATACAACATCGAAGCCACCGCATCCACGCGCAATCCGTCGATGTGTAATTCGCGCAACCAGAAATACGCATTAGCCAGCAGAAAGTTGCGCACCTCGTTGCGGCCGTAATTGAAAATCAGCGTGCCCCAATCCTGGTGCTCGCCCAGGCGCGGGTCTTCGTGCTCGTACAGCGCGGTACCGTCAAAACGCGCCAGTGCAAAAGCGTCTTTCGGAAAATGCGCCGGCACCCAGTCGAGGATCACGCCGATGCCGGCAATGTGACAACTGTCAACAAAATAGCGGAAATCGTCCGGTGTGCCAAAGCGGCTGGTCACCGCAAAATAGCCGGTGGTCTGATAACCCCACGACTCGTCCAGCGGATGCTCGCTGACCGGCATCAATTCGATGTGCGTGTAGCCCATCTCCTGCACATACGGGATCAGGGTTTCAGCCAGTTCGCGAAAATTGTAGAAGCGGCCGTCCCAATGCTTGCGCCAGGAACCGGCGTGCATCTCGTACACGTTCAGTGGTAGATGCTGCCAATCACGCACTGCGCGCTGTTCCATCCATGCGCTATCGCGCCAAGTGTAACTGCCCAGCGCGCTCACCCGCGTCGCCGTCCCCGGGCGCATCTCGAAGCTGAAACCGTAGGGGTCGGATTTGGTCAGCAGCTCGCCGCTATGGCGATTGCGAATCTCAAACTTGTAGAATTCGCCCAGCCCGATATCTGGCACGAACAACTCCCACACCCCGCTGCTACCAAGCGAACGCATCGGATGCACGCGGCCATCCCAACCGTTGAAATCGGACACCACACTGACCCGATTGGCATTCGGCGCCCACACCGCGAAACGCACGCCCCACACGCCCTGCACTTCCATGTGGTGGGCACCCAGCATGCGGTAGGATTCCTGCAACTTGCCCTGACCAAACAAATGCAGATCGTGCTCGCTGATGCTCACCCCGAAGGTATAGGGGTCATGCACTTCAAGCAGATGGTTAAAATAGTTCAGTTGCAGCAAACAAGGCGACGGCAATTGTTGTTTGCCGTGCCAGACAAACAGGCCCGCCGGATCAATTCGCTCAAGCGGCAACCATGACTTGCCGTCATGCACCGACACCGCACTGGCATAGGGCTGGAACACGCGCAAGACATATTCGGATTTGATTCGGTGGAATCCCAGATAAGCAAAGGGATCGTGGTGACGTGCTTCTAAAACAGCAAGCTTATTCTGGCTTTCAGATGGCATATATCGCTCCTCACCCGCAATATAGCCTTTAAAAACGGGCAGGACAACTCGAAGCGCAGGAATTCACAACCATCGGAGCAAAAATTCTGGTGCGGAAGACAGGACTCGAACCTGCACACCTTGCGGCGCTGGAACCTAAATCCCCCGTCCTAACATCACACAAACCCATCTATCAAAGCGTTTGTCGGTTGTGTAATAAATAATTATCCGTCAAAATCCGTCAAATCCACCAGAAATCCCACAAGCGAGACCATGAGAAAAAAGATCGAAAAGAACATTCATCAAGAAGGACCTCATAGCTTTCGCGTGCGCATGATGGTCAATGGCCATCGGCTTGATAAAGTGCTGGACACTCTACCAGAAGCTCGCGTTTATCGCGACTCACACAAACTGTCCCAAGCGCTGGATATTCATGAGTCAGCAGTAATCGAAAGTCGAATCAAGAAGCAGGCCATCAAGTCGCTTTCTGTCGGGGATGCTTTAGATCGCTACTTGCGTGAAATCACCCCAGAGAAGAAGGGAGCTTCAACCGAAGAATATAGAATCGGAAAAGCAAGGCGCACCACGCTCGCAAAAAAACCTCTGCACGGAGTGACGCCCGATGATGTTCTGGCCTTTCTAGATGAGATTGGCGGCAGCGAGAACAACAAGCGCAAGTACGCTTCAATCATTAGCCACCTTTACAGAACCGCGATTCGCAAGTGGCGCTTACCAGTCACGAACCCTGTCAGCGGCCAGATTGATTTGCCGAGCAACGGCAAACCCCGCGAGAGAAGGCTCCATAAGGGCGAGTACGAGGCCCTGATGAAAGCGTTGACGGGCGAGGCAAAGGCATTCGTTACCATCGCCGTTGAGACCGCCATGCGCAGATCAGAGATATTCAATTTGCGTCGGGAGAACATCAATAAGAAGGCTTGTTCAGCCGTCTTGCGCGACACGAAGAACGGCGAGACACGCACCACTCTGTTCTCATCCGTCGCCATGAAGGCACTACAAGATCTGAACTTGGATTGGAAGTCGAAAGGTGAAGTCTGGACTATCACTGAGTCGCAGCTCAGAAGAGCCTGGGAAGACGCACGCGCAGATATTGACGCTGCCGACCTGCACTTCCATGACTTACGCCATGAAGGCACTTCAAGGCTGTTTGAGAAGGGGCTGAACGTATTTGAGGTGCAATCAATCACTGGGCATAAAACGCTCAGCGAACTACGAAAATACACTCATCTTGAACCCAAGAACATCTTAAAAAAACTAGGTTAACGCCTAAGTGAGCTGATGCCACGATAAATTCATCAGATGCTCAGCCACACGCCCCTGAATCGCCCTGCAAAGCTACAAATCCCCCTCCGCAGGCCATAAGTTTGTCAAATAAGACAAAACCAGCCCACGACCATATTCAATTCCTCATCAAGCTGTCTATAATCCCTCTGCAACATCAATAACCAAAGGGGATAAGGTATGAACCGCAAAGAACTGATTGACGCACTGGCCACAAAGACAGACAACAGCAAAGCAGATGCAGAGCGCAACATCGCAGCACTACTCGAGATCATCACCAGCACACTGAAAAAAGGTGGCAACGTTGCCTTGGTTGGCTTTGGTACATTCGAAGTCCGCAAGCGTGCAGCACGCACCGGACGCAACCCGGCTACCGGCGCGGAGCTGAAGATCAAGGCTTCCAAGGCTCCCGCCTTCAAGCCTGGCGCTACGCTGAAAGCTGCAGTGAACGGCGCGAAGAAGTAATACTCAAACCGTAGCGTGAAGAAGACCGGCTAGATGCCGGTCTTTATGTTGGTAGTCAGATTTGCTGCCGATCATCCGAAATCCAAGGGGAGATGACTCTTGCTCGGCCTAATGGGACGCTCCTTAGGGCTCCCACTTACTTCCGTTGTTGCACTAGAAGCGGTCACTCACGCGGTCACTCAACAATTGAGTATTCTTCATGCATGCTGCACTATGGCTCACAATTTCATGCTCAACTATTAAACCATGCCACACATAATCGAATCGTTTCGGGATTTAGCAATCGAGGATGGACTAAGAGATCTTCGTGCAGCTCACGACTATCTTGTTGATAGAGCCAAATCATCATTGAAGGAATTTGAAGCCATTGGTCCGCCTTGGGGTATTAATGCAAAGCGCATTTCCGTAAATCTCCAATGCGAAAAACGTCCAATATTGATTGGAAAGGATGAAGAAAAGCTCAGCGAAGTAATCAATATGGCGGCAACCACTGAGCGATTGATTGATGCACTTCAATGGTTTAGTCAACAGAACGAAAATTTTTCGATCCTTGAATGTCATCCATCAACAAGCGATAACGAAGGTGGGAATGATCTTGTTCTTGAAAATAGCGACGGAATTATAGTTCGATGTGAGGTATGCGACGTGATTTCCAACAATGCAGGTTCAAATGGAAAGGAAAAGAAAGATCTCCATAATCTTGGATGCACCATTGAAAATTTGCTCATTGATCACATTAAGCGTTATATCTGTACTTCCAAAGAATTTGCAGTAGCTCTGACAAGCGAAAAACGCAAATGGCAGTCGAAACATTATCAATATAAGCCGAATTCAATAGATGGTGTGGATACCGTCTTGTTACTTGTTCAGCCCAACAGGGAATAGATATGTCCTCGTCGATTTTGACTTCAACAGGAAAGTGGTTCGACGTACTCAATCCTGATCCATCATTAGTTGATCTGAAGGATATTGCAAGCGCGCTATCAAAACTATGTCGCTTTGGCGGCCATTGCCGTGAGTTTTACTCTGTTGCAGAACATAGCGTTCTGGCATCGGTGATGATGCGTCAATGTAAATCCAATGACCCGCTACTGATTCGTTGGGCATTGCTCCATGATGCGAGTGAAGCATATGTGGTGGACATACCACGGCCAGCAAAGCGACAACTTTCCGAGTACATGAGAATCGAAGATGCAATTCAGCGCGCAGTTGCAGAGAGATTTGGCCTGCCCTGGCCAATGCCAGACGAGGTGCACGAGGTAGACAATGCTATCCTAGCTTTGGAACTCCGAGTTTACATGCCTGAACAGCCGGAACATCTACTGCCTCCAATGCCAGTATTGCGATTGATGGGCGGACTGCCAACAGTACCGCTTTCGCCTATCGAAGCCGAAAGATCATTTTTGAAAGAGGCGTCAGCACATGGCATTGTATGAATACAGTAGTGCGACCTTAGTGCATAAGGCCAGCAACATGGATAAGCATGCACTGATTGATTTCTTCTATTTTGGTGGCACAGATGACCAAGGGCGGACTTTGGATTTCATCCTAAATCAGACAGATGACTGGCTGGAAAGTACACACGACTTTATTCAATGGTTGTTCCCTCTAAGGGAGAAGAGTGGAGCAAACCCCAACGCACCACTTTTTGACAATGAACTACTAGTGTAGTGTTGCGATCTTGATGGAACTTATTACAATCCTCCTTCTCTAATGCACAATACGTGCAAAGTGGAGAAGTAAATGCGAGTTGCCCCCGAGATCGTGCTGACCAGCGAAG
>Ga0210006_1000890_pt1 | contig 21793 bp, 21 predicted proteins | sample CryGey02umfilter_2_FD_185452 | JGI IMG/M metagenome (GOLD analysis project Ga0210006, IMG submission 185452) | Groundwater microbial communities from aquifer in Utah, USA - Crystal Geyser 4/10/14 0.2 um filter (SPAdes) (version 3) | ecosystem: Environmental > Aquatic > Deep subsurface >... | reverse complement strand
TATGGCTAGAGATAAATTTGATAAGGACAGAATTAATGAAGCGGAAGACTTCTTTGACATGGCTTCTAGGTATTATTCAGATGCCCAACATTTTGAAAAACAACAAAATTTAGTGCTAGCTTTTGCTGCTCTTAACTACGCCCATGGCTGGCTTGATGCAGGAGCTAGAATTGGCTTATTCAAAGTTAAAGATTCTAGACTTTTTACCGTTGATGATTAAATTCTTAATGTGTGAAAATAGAAAGCATATAGTTTATAACTACTAATAAGTACTAAATCTCCCGAAAGCTTTATAAATCAGTCTTAGTTTTAAGTTTTATAATAATCAAAAGGGGTTCTGATTTGTTTAGAGGAGATGGTTGTTTTTAAGAAAGTCATAATACACGTGGGGGATATATATGATCGTACAAAAAGATTTTTTAAACAAACTAAAGGATTTTGGTTTGAACTCATACGAAAGTAAACTGTGGGTTGCATTATTATCTAGAGGAGTTTCTACCGCCGGAGAATTATCTGACATTTCTAACGTTCCAAGATCAAGAGCTTATGATGTTCTTGAATCTCTTGAAAAGAAAGGGTTTGTTGTAGTTAAAGTTGGTAAGCCAATTAAATACTTAGCAGTTCCTCCTAATGAGGTTGTTGAAAGAGTTAAGAAGAAGGTATTAGAAGAAGCCGATCAAAGAAATAAAGTGTTGTCACAATTAAAGGATTCTGAAGTGTTAGAAGAATTAAGTACTTTACACCATGAAGGAATAAAGTTAGTTGATCCTACTGATAGGAGTGGGGCTTTCAGAGGTAGAGATAAAGTTCATGAACATCTTTCTGTTATGGTTAAAAATGCTCAGAATAATATTACTTTGTTAACTTCAAAAGATGGGTTAGACAGAAAATACGAACTTTTAGTTAATAGTTTAAGGAAAGCTGCAAAGAAAGGAGTAAAGATAAAGATTGCTACAACGGGCGTGGCAAATAAAGATATTGTTAATGACTTATCTAAGATTGCAGCTATTAAAGCAGTTAAGAATAATAGTAACGCTCGATTTTGTATTATTGATAACAAGGAGATGCTACTTTTCTTGACTGATGATAAAAAAGTACACAAAAGTTATGATAGTGCGGTATGGATAGAAGCACCACACTTTGTTGATTATTTTGGTAGTATTTTTGATAATGAGTTTAAGCAGTAAGTTTTTAAACTCTTTTTCTTTCTCTTTATTTTATGTCAGAATATAAACAAGTAATATTAGTTAGGCAGGATTTAAAGTTGCCAAAAGGAAAATTAGCTGCTCAAGCAGCTCATGCTTCCGTAGAAGCAGTTCTTAAATCAGATGCTTCTATAGTTAAAGCATGGCGTAAGATTGGTATGGCTAAGATTGTTGTTAAAGTAGCTGATGAAAAAGAATTGATAAAATACTTTCAGAAAGCTAAGGATGAAGGTTTAGTTGCTTCTTTGATTACTGATGCTGGTAGAACCGTAGTTGAACCAGGAACTAGAACTTGTGCTGCTATTGGTCCAGACGAAGAAGAGAAGATTGATTTAATTACTAAAGATCTTTCTCTGTTGTAATTTTTATAATCTCAAAAATTATAACACTAATCTGTCTAATTTGTATTTGTTTTCTGGTCTTCCTGGAAGTTCTAAACAATCAAAACATCTAGCTTGATAACTCTCTGCCCCTCCCGGTAAGAAATCTACATCTCCATGTGGGGCTGGCATTATTGTTCCTTGTATTGGTTTAAGCCTTTGGCTATACGAAGCTGGATGTCCACAACTTACACAAATGGCAGTGTTAAGAATTATCCTGTCTGCTAAACACATCAAACTAGGAATTTCTCCAAATGGACTTAAGTTAAAGGTTAAAGGCAAACCAGTAATATCCACATTATATCCTCTTGAAAGTAATTCTTGTGTGTATTCATAAATTCCTTGAAAAAACTGTCCTTCATCTATGCAAATATCTTTTATTTTTGGGTCTTTTCTTAGTAGATCTTCAATTTCTCTAATCGTACTGATATTTACTGCGGGATGTCTTTCGTCTGTATGTAAACAAATTTCTGTTTCTGAACCATATCTTTTATCTTGATCCAATTTAACAACTAAAGGACTGAAACCTGCTTTCTGAAGTTTCTCTATCTTAGTTTTCCAATCTGTAGATTTGTCCGCAAACATCGGACCAACGTAAAGTGTTAAGGTTCCTGCTTCAGTATCAGTTCCAAAAACATTGCGATAATAATGTGTTGAGCAATGAGCTCTAAATTGATCATTTATACTAATGCTCCGATTAGCTTCCAGATCATGGCAATTTCCATAGGAACAAACTGCTTTAGCTAAAATGACTTGGTTAGCCCTGGCCATTAATTCTGGCAGATGATTGTAAGGTTGGCCATGAACGTCCAAGTTTAATCCAGAAGCAACAACAATTCTTCCACTTTCCGTTAAAGCATTAACTAAATCGACAATATTTGTACTTTGATAATGAGAAATTCCACCAATCACTACCACTCTAGTCCTTTCATTAATTTGTTCAAATATAGCATTTACATCATCACTAGCATACGCTTCATGGTTTCCGATTCTACTCGGATTTTTATCATCTAATGGATGGCGAGCAAGAAAAAGACCAAATTTTTCACTAAATCTACTATGTACCAGACGATTAACTTCCTTCTCTAACGCAGAATCTTTGATAGAATCAACTGGGCCAGTTATTATTTTTAAATTTCCTTGGGTGAAAGGTAGGATTATTTTTAAACACCTCTTTGATCTTTAATTTTATTAATAGTTAATCCACTTTATGCCGGATTTATATGGATTATTGTTCTGTAAAGAGTGTTTTAATTGTGACTTAAACTCTTAATCACAACAATCTATATAAACAACTTTTTCACTTAATCAGCTATGCTTCTTAAGCAACTTAAATTGCAAAATATTCGCTCTTACATAGATGGAACGATTGACTTCCCTTCTGGTTCTATGTTGCTGGCAGGAGATATTGGTTGCGGAAAATCTACTATCCTTCTGGCTGTTGAATTTGCCTTGTTTGGTACTTCTCGTCCAGATCTTCCCGGAGAGGCTTTGCTAAGAAAAGGTTCTTCTCAAGGTAGTGTTGAATTACTGTTTAGTTTAGGTGAACAGGATGTTTTGATTAAGAGAATGCTCAAGAAGGAAAAGGACACAATAAAACAAGTTTCTGGCTACATTTTGATTAATGGGATTAAGAAAGAGCTTACTCCCGTAGAGTTGAAAGCAGAGGTTGTTTCTTTATTAGGATACCCTGAAGAGTTTATTACTAAAAATAAAAATTATATCTTTCGTTATACTATTTATACTCCTCAAGAAGAAATGAAGTTTATTCTACAAGAATCACCAGAAATAAGGTTAGATGTTCTTAGGAAGATATTTAATGTTGACAAATACAAAAATGTAAGGGAGAATTTACAAACTCATCTTAAACAGATGCGGTCTAATAAAGATATCTTATCAATGAAGATAGAACCATTAGAGGGATTTAAACAAGAACAGAAAGATTTGCAGGAAGAAAAGTTGTCTTTAAATTTGTCTTTAAACCAATTAACACCAAAAATTCGTGAATTAAAAGAAAAAATAAATGAAAATAGAGAAGAGTTATTGGCATTAGAGAAGAAACAACAACAACTTAACGATTTTAAGAATGAATACAGAACGAACTTAGCCTTGATTACTGATAAAAATGATTCTCAGCAAAAACTTCTAGAACAAAGAGAAACACTACACTCTGAGATTGAAAAGTTTGAAATGATTGATGAAGAAAAAGTTTTAGAGATTAAAGAGGAGATTAATTTATTGGAGAAACAAAAAAGAGAACTATACACTCAAAAAAACTCTTTACAAGAAAAGGTTGCCAATCTGCAACAACGAATCACAGATCTAAACCAAGAGATCATTAAAATTGAGAAAGATGCTGCGATGATTGAGGAAAAGGAAGCATTAAAAGAGAGATTGGAGAAGGAAAATTCTGAGAGGGAACCACTACAACAAAAACATTCTCAATTAGAAGATCTGTTTGATAAGACTAACCACCTAATTACAAAAAATCAGACTTTATTGTCCCATTCACAGGAACTTCAAGAAAAGATGTCTTCTTTAGATAATTGTCCAACCTGTTTACAAAGTGTATCATTAGAACACAAGCATAAGATTTCTGAACAAGAGGAAAGTAAAGTAAAACAAGCTGAAAACTTGTTATTTGAATTAGGTAAGAAGCGCAGTGAGATCTACGAGCAGAAAGAACAAACTAAAGAAAGAATTAATATCTTGATCAAACAAGAGAATCTATTAACCAGAACAAAACTAGAACTAATTTATTTATCCGAAAAGAAAGGAAAATTGGATGTTTTAAAAAAACAACTTCAATTATTAGTGCAAGAAAATAACCATAATATGAATTCATTAGTGGAGTTAGAAAAGAGTAATTCTGTTGATGATATTGATATCAAAATAAAAAAATTAAGGGGACAGTTAGATTCTTATTCAAAACAGAAAATGTTATCTCAACAGTTTAAGGATTTGGAAAATCAGATTAAGCTGACTAATGGGTTGATTAGTTCTATCCAAGAGAAGATTGCTTTGTTGGAAGATAAAATCTCGCAATCTGCGGATTATAACAACATAATTAAGGAAAAGAAAAGTTTCTTAGAACTACATTTACAGGAAGAAAAAGATCTTTCCATTAAACAGGCACAGTTGCAGACACAACTTAACAACATTAATCGACAGGAAGAGAAAGCGTCAAAGGTAATTGCAGAATTAACTATAGTAAAGAACAAATTAATTCGTACGCAAGAGTTATATTATTGGCTTGAAGAACATTTCCTTAAATTAACTTACACTATTGAAAAACAAGTGATGGTTAATCTGCACCATATTTTTAACAGCCTATTTCAAGAATGGTTTTCCATGTTGATTGATGATGAAAATGTTTATTCCCATTTGGATGATTCCTTCACTCCTATCATTGAACAGAACGGTTATGAAATATCCTTTGTAAATTTAAGCGGCGGAGAGAAAACTTCTGCAGCTTTAGCTTATCGTCTTGCGTTAAACAAGGTGATTAATGATGTTGTTGGCCAGATTAAAACTAAGGAATTATTAATTCTGGATGAGCCCACTGACGGATTTAGCTCTGAACAATTGGATAAGGTTAGAGATGTTTTAGAACGACTTAACCTTAAGCAAATCATCATTGTCTCTCATGAATCTAAAATTGAGAGTTTTGTTGAGAATGTTATCCGAGTTAACAAACAGGGACATATCAGTTATGTGTCTTGATACTACTATTTAGTAAAAAAGTTTATAAATGGAGTTTAATCCATTTTAATATGGTTTTCTTAGATTCATTAGTCCAGGACATGAACAGAAACAAGACTGGTCTAGATGAAGTTAACATGAGAAAAGTTAATCCTTCTAGACTAGGACCAAATGAAATTAGGGGGGCGATAGCAGAACAGCTAGTGCGACAATGGATTCAAAAGTGTCCGGAAACTGATTTTTTTGCGGATCTGCCACTAAAAGTGAATGGTTATGAGGCTAGACATATGCCTTCTGGCATAGTAATTTTTGAAGGCAGTATCACCAAATTAGAATACGATTTTGTTGTTAAATATCATATGCCATTGCCTTAATAGAAGTTAAATCTTTAGGATTAAACGGAGTTGAGGGTAAGATTGAGAAAGCTTTGAGTATTGGTAGAGAACTGTTCCCGCAGACAGAGGTTGGGTTTTTATTATGCTTCCCAGCGTACTGCAACCGGGTGGTTGATGTTCAAAGAATTGAACAAGCTCATCCAAACGCGAGGTGCTTAGATTTAGGATATAAAAAGAAAAACCTTACTCAAGCTTATAGTCGTTTTTGTGAGTTACAAGATTCTTGATTTTAACGATAAACACTATTCCAATGATGAGCATCTTCAGCCATCTGGCTGCGGTGAAGGTGTCTTAACTGAAATATTCCACAATAATCTTTAGCTTTGAACTGTCTAATTGCATGGGTTAATCCATTTATTTCTGGTGTGCAGAGTGGGTTATCAATCTGATCTTCAGCATCTCCCATTACTATAACTTTACATCCTGGACCCATTCTAGAAAGTATAGTTTTCATTTCATAAGGGGTGAAGTTCTGAGCCTCATCAACCATCACTAAAGTATCATGGAAAGATCTACCTCTTAAAAATCCAGAATAGGTTAATTCAATAACTTCGTTTGGAGGGAGATATCCTCCATTAATTCTAGCTTTATTAATTCCCTCGGGTCTTAATTTATTAAAATCATTTTCATATCTTGGATGTAAAAACATAGCTTCAAATGGGATATATGTACCTTCTCCTTTTGGAACTAAAGAAGTTAATTTGTGGGCATCAGCATAAGAATCTAATTGTTTTTTAATCTTATCAAATAACGATCCTGGTAAGAAACCAACATCCCTTCTAGCTCCCCCCATTGTCTCAAACGGCTTTAGTAAAACAATCTGTTTAAACTGTCCTCCACGTTCATCACTACCACTGCGATTTGTTCGGACGCTTTTCGGATAACATAATACTTGATCAACTGCGGCGGCATAACTTAAGACAGTCTTACCGCTTCCTGCTCCTCCACAAACAAACACCAATTCTACATCTGGATTCAATAATCCATACTGCATAGCAATATATTGTTCCATATCTAAAGCCTGAACACCTAAAACGCGTTCTACGGGCCTTTCGTTACCTATCTTTATTCTTTTACTTTTCTCACTGGGGTCTAATAAAACTAATCGGGGATTTTCTACTCCTACTATACGAGTTCCACTTTTATTTCTGACGTATTCCCCAGTAACTCTGGCAAAGTCCGTTGGTGCAAATTGTACAAATTGATGAGTAAATAATTTCCTGCCCAACATCTCAGTTACTTGTTCTAAAGGAAGTGTTCCACTATTTTCTTGTAATTTAACATAAAGTTCATCTGTTCCTTCTAATATGGCTTCGTTAACCTCATCAAAACCAGTTAGTAAAAATTCTGGTTCTACGACGGTCATCCCTCTACCACTAAACTTAAAATGATATTTGTCTCTAGAGGTCATTAACTGTGGTCTACCACCTTCTGAATCTGAAGGAAATAATTTTGCTACTGCAGCTTCTAAATCATTTACAGAAAAAGTATCTGAACTTACATGGGGCTTGTCTAAAGAAGCAACATGTAATGTGTCACTTAACGTGTAAATTGTAATTCCTCCTTCTGTAACTTCAATTCTAGTCGCTTTCTTTTTTAAGTCTCCTAAATAACTTAATGTGTCAGCTGCTCCTCTTCCTTGGAACTTTCTTTCAACCTCAGTAAGATCTTTTCCATCTTCTAGTCTATCAACTAAAGGCATTGGCATAACAATTAAATTAGTATTACCGGGTTTTGCTGCTAATTCATTAAAGACGGTTGGCCCGCCTAATCTAAAAACGTCCGGAAATGGAACGAATACATTATGATATTGAGTCAATCTTGCACCTCTTTTAACCTAAAGTCGAGCTGATTAATGCATAATCAGCCGTTAAGACATCTAATCTTCTATTTTTTTGTCCTTCTCTCATTGTCTCGTTATAAAGGGCAATTCCGTCTCTTTTGAGTCTATCTGTTGGATTTCTTTGATTACTCCTAGATAATTTGTTAAATATTCTTGTAAGCAATTCACTTTGGCTAACGGGTTTTTCTTCTTTTGCACCAATATACTCTCTCAATGATGATTCTACTCCAGGTCTTACTTGGCAAAAAGCGTGATAACTATCTTCTTCTTTACAAAATTCTATTGCTTCTTCTAAACCGCTGTATACTGCTTTAACTTGTTGGTGTCTCCTTTCTTCAACAGAACCAGACTCGCTTTTGAATCCAATAAGACTACTTGCAACAGTATAAGAAATCAATAAACCTAATTCTCTTTCATTTTGTTCATAGGCAGAAAGTTTTCTAAATAAGTCATAGAGCTGTGTTTCTTGCCCCCTTTCTTTCTTTGCTCTAACCATTCAATTTTGCAGAACTGAAAACTTGCATATAAATACTTGTATAATTAAGAAACTATTCGGGAAAGGTTATTTTCTAAACTTATCTTAAAACAGCTTTTAAACTTTGCAGCCCCACTTCCAGTTGTTTGTCACTTGGTTCTTTGGTAGTTATTCTCTGTAACCATAATCCTGGCATAGTAAAGAACTTAACAATGGGATTACGACTATACTTGCCACTTAACTTAATCAGTTCATAAGCTAAGCCAGCAATAACTGGAAGTAACAATATTCTTCCAATAAACTTAATCAACAATGACCCGTTAATTAAACTGAACAAAACAATGGACAAAATCAATACTACAAAAAGGAATGATGTTCCACATCTTGGGTGAAATCTTGAAAATTTTTTTGCGTTATCAATAGTTAAATCCTTCTTAGCTTCATAACAAGCAATGGCCTTATGTTCGGCACCATGATATTGGAACAAAGTTTTTACATCTTTCATAAAGGAAATTGCTACCAAATAACCTAAAAATAATCCTACTCTAATTGAACCATCCAAAACATCAAACCAGATTCCTTCTGAATGGATCCAGCTTGCGGCTAAGAATGGTAGGATTACAAAAATTCCCACTGCAAAGATCATAGAAACAAAAACGGTCCAGAAAATTTCTTTTGCACTTAATTTCTCTTCCTTCTCTAACTGTTGGTTGCTGCTCCAAATTAAAGCTTTTACACCATCATAAAGAGTGTAACCTAAACCAACAACTCCCCGTACGAAAAAGACATTAAAGAATTTAGGGAATTTAGAACTGTTTTCTTTTTTTATTTTTATAGTCCCATTCTTTAAGCGGACAGCCACAGAAAATTTTTCTTTGTTGCGCATCATCACGCCATCAATTACTGCTTGTCCCCCCACATCCATAGAATTTTATTTGTATACTAGATTATTTAAATGTATTGGATTTGTTTAAACTCAGTTTAATTTACGCACAATCCCATTATCTGCATCCACTTCTACAAAGTCCCCATTTTGAAAGATTTCCGTAGCGTTCTTAGTTCCAACAATACAGGGTATGTTAAACTCCCTGGTTAAGATTGCGGCATGGGATAAAATATTCCCTTCATTACAAACAATCGCCCTACAATTTTTAAGAATGTGATTAAATTGTGGTCTAGTCATTCCAGTTACTAGTATATCCTCTGGTTTTGCTAGGTGTAATTGGTTTACATCTTTTATGTTTTTAACCACTCCCCTAACTTTACCCAGGCAGGTTGTTGTTCCTTTCAGTTCTTTAAGCCCATAATCAATCTTATCTAATGAAACGATATATCCCTCAACTTTATTTAATTCATCACCAAAAAAATGTTCTTCCTTCTTTCCGTAAGAAAAAAAGAGTCCTTCATCCCTAAAAGTTTTGTCACCTTTGTAATCTGTTTCATAATAATGAAAATGATCTATTCCTAAGTCCATTAAATATTTTTCAACATCTGGGACAACCCGTTCATTATACGCATAAACATCGCCCAGAGCCTTTATGATTTCATGCATTTCTGAATGGTGTTCTAACAAATAATCACTACCCCAACATACAGCTTGATGAAAGGCGAAGAACTTACGATAATTGTTAATGAACATTTCTCTTTTCAGAATAAACAGATCTAGATTATTGCATTCTACTAAGAACTTGTTAAACCAATCCGTGTAATTTTTTAATTCTTTAACAAGGTAAATTGAAAATTCTTTGTTTATACATTTTTTTCCGATTATTTCTCTAAACAACTCGTGATCTTTATCAGAACGATAAAAAGTCATCATATTTCTGTTTCTAATTACCCACAAAATTGAGGGGAATTCAATATCAAATAATTCTTTAAAAGAAATAACATATGTCTCTCCGAAAATAGAAGTAGTAAAAACAGTTAAATCTCTAGTTGCTTGTTTTTTGTAATCTTTTGGCAGCTGGTTTAACACTTCTTTGTAATTCATTGTGTTAAACCCACCTCTATTTTTGCAACCTTCATCATTTCTTCCTCTTGTAGTGTTCCTTCCCTGATTAATTGATTAATCTTTTCCCAAAAAGCAACCGTCATCTCTAACCCAGCAAAACGTTCATTCCCCATTCTGAGATCAATTTCTTTTGCCTTATCTGTATAATAACCTTTTTCAAAAAGTTTTCTAAAATAAGGAGAAAACCTTTCTGCTTTTCTAATTAAAGGTAAACCAAATTCTTCTCCTACTAAATTACATTGTTGAATTCCGTGTTCTCCAGCTTTGTTTAATGTGTCGGCATCATAAAGAATCCTAGAAACGTCGTTTGTGTGCTTCCATTGATTGTGTTGTTCAACTGCCCTTGCAATTAGTCCTACTTCAAATGGAGAATATCCAAAATGAGGAAAATGCATTCTAACTAAAACTCCGCTATTACAACCGTGATCTTTATACTCTCCAATTGAAGCTCCAGTATCATGCATTAATGCCGCAGCTACAGTCAGTGTAGCAAAAGATGGCCTTTCTATCATAGAAATTTCTGCAGCTCTCTCAGCGTCCCATCTGGCGTGATCATAATTGTGGGCTTTATGATTACCTTTACGATAAATGTCGTAAGCAAGATTATCCACCTTTATCAATCGTGGATCTTCTTCAAAACAAGTTACTCTTTCGGACATAGTAACCACAAACCAGTAGTTATTTATAAAGATTTTTAGTGATTTTTTGTTATTTTGAACGGAATTCTATTAGGGGTGTTGGTTAATTTAGAAGAACTGACCTAATCCCTGTTGTTTTCCTTCCCCAATAAGATCCTCTTCTTTGTAACCAAGAACGGCAAAGATACTAGAAACAGCAGGAAGAAGTTGATTTTTTAAGTAATACTCTGCATCATACTCTCCATCTTTTACTTCTGAAGGCAACTTGGCTCTTTCCCTAATTAATCCAGATCCTTTGGCGATAATGTATTCTACTAACGTTCCAGGAACAACTGGATAACCTAACTCAATCATTCTCTGTGCAACAGCAACGTGTGGCCCAATAGAACTATATGCAGATAATTCTCTGGTAATTTGTGTTTTAATAATCAACTTTTTTAAATCAATTTTTCCTTCTTTAAGTTTTTTGGCCGTCTCTTTAAATAAAGCAATCGCTTCCTCAACTTTATTTTCTAAAACTAATCGTAAGACTAGTTCTTGTATTTCTTTAGCTAACGTTGACCAGTTTCTTCTGACACTTTCAAAACCAGTGATTTTAATTTCTCTTTTTTCTGAAATTAAAGCATATTTCTTTTTCGCTCCTTTTTCACTTCCTTTCGTAGCAACGAAAATACCTCGTTTATACATTCCCTCATATTCTAATTCCATTTGTCCGGGAAGATTAGAATTAACTTCATCCATAAAACGCATAGCTTCATCTAAATTTTTCTTTCCTAATAATAGAAAGCAAGAGTCAGTGTCTGCATAAATTACCTTAAATCCTTTATCTTTGGCTTTTTCAATAGTGCTAGTGATGTAATGGCGAGCATAAGCCGTCGTTGAACGAGCACATTCTAAGCAGTACCATCGAGCGGCGAAAAAACCAGTGTATCCATAAAATGAATTGGCTAGGATCTTTAATGCGTATGATCGAGCGGACAAAATTGCTGTATCCTCTCCTTTAGCTTTAGTTTCTTTAATTAATTTCTTTAGGTCGGACCTTAGTAAAACTAAATGTTCTAAAACTGTGGAAATGAAAGATTTTTTATTCTGGCAGAACCAATACTCCTCTTTTCCGGGAACTTTATTTTCTGGGCAACAAGAACATTTTAATGCCTCCGGACCAATGTTATGTGAAGTTATGATTGTCGGGTACAGAGAACGGAAATCAAAAATAACAATATTCTCATAGAAACCTGGTGTTGGTTCAAGAACAAATCCTCCTTGATACGTCTCTTTAATTCTTTGATCAATTTCTATGTGGCTCGGTTTATTCGGGGCGAGAACATTAAAGTCAACAGCTTGACGTAAAATATAACTTTCTACTAATTTACTAAAACGCATTCTAGTCAAATCAAATATTGGTAGGGAAACAATCTTTGCTAATTCTACTATGTCATACATTAATTTATGGCATAATTGTACGGTTAAATTTGCATCTTGCAAATTATATTGATAATATTTTTTCAAATCTCTTCGATGATTATCCCACGTGTCTGCTAATTGAGATAAATCCACAGAATGTTTCTTACTTCCCAACAGTTCTTCTGATACTGAATCCAGTGAGTAGCTTTCTGTCTTTAAGTTCTGGCCAAAAATATATCTGACAAATTTAAAAATGTCAATGTGTAGAATGCCTTTAACTTTACTTTTTCCATCTCTTAAATCTGTATTCTTTCCTGTGTCTAATTCTGAATAATCTAATCCTAAATCTAATTTTATCTTAAACAAGTCTGCCCTTGTTTTAATATATGGAAAGTCAAATCCATCAGAAAAGTATCCCGTAATCACATCTGGACTATATTCTATTACAATTTCCTTAAATCTTTGAATCATTGCAGCTTCATCTGCACAATTCTCCAAATAATCTAAATCATTTTCTTGGCTATTCCAAGTAATAACCTTCTGAAATTTTTTTTCTTCTTCATCAAGTCCGGATAACCCAATCATTAAGATTGGGTTTTTTAATGGTAAGATCTCTCGATGTTTTGAATATGTTTCAATATCCACTGCTAAATATTTTAATTTGATTAATGGCTCTTTGCCAGCCAAAACAATTTTTTTTGTTAAGAAAACAGGAACTCTTAAATGTCCATCTACAAATTGTCCTTCAGCTTTAATAGCAGTTAATGGAAGTATTTTGTTATCTCTAATGTACCTTTGCACAAAAACAATATCATTTTCATAACAAGTTAATCCCCATTTGGTTAATTCCTTGCTAATTATAGCAACTGCCTTAGGATAATTAGTGTATATTTTCCACACTTTCTTCTTCTTGCCTAATTGTTCCTTCTCTAGCTTTTTCCAGGATAAGATCTTTGCTACAGACTTCCCGTCTTCCAGACTTAACCCTTCAATTCTCTTTTCTAACTCTTTTTCATCAATAGATTCCAAATCAAGATAGAAATAAGGTTGAAATTGTTGGATCAAACAAACTTTACTATTATCTTCCAACTTACTATAACTGTAAATGTACGTTTTATCTCCCTTAACTTTATATTCAAAATCATAGGGAGAACAGATTAATTCCATCTAGTTTTAGGTCCAAACTAGGTTTATAAAGATTATGGCTAGTTTTGCAATTTTGCAAGGAATATTTAAATAATCTAACTCTATCTCTACAAATATGGGTGGTAGAAGGGTTAAAAAGAAGGAATTTAGTTCTATTAAAAATCGTCGTTTAGATTTATTTATTAACAAAGTTGAGATTGAAAGAACAGAAAGAGAAAAGGTCGTGCGAGAAATTAAAGATCTTACTTTTAATGTAATTACTGGAAAAAGTGTACCTAAATTACGTCTTAAAAAACTGGAGTAAAATTTATTAAATTATGAGTTTACGGTTTTTTTCTTAAAGATTTCAGAAGATAATTCTCTTTTTTTGGTTCTTTATTTTTATCTTTACGAACCTCCTCTTTTGCTTCTTTGGTTTTAACAATCTTTACTTCTTTTTCTTTCCCTTCAGCACCAACTGTTTCTTTTTTTGGATTCAGGGCATCTTGTAAAGTCATCAATGTAGTTTCAATTTCATCTTCCTGGAGTTGTTTACTTTCCCATTGTAAGTTAAGGCCATCTTCCTCCCTTCTAGGTATCACTTCAATTCCAAAGTGTGGAGTTTTTTGCCCAGCTCCTAAACCATTTTGTACCAATAGATTAGTTCCTTGACAAGCCATACCATCAAACACAGACATGCCAACTTTGTTAGAAATAATCGCACACTTTTGTAAAATGTCCTCTGGAACCATCTCCAAGATTGTAAAGTGCTTTTTTGGAAATACTGTTACCTGCCCTGTTATTGTGGCAAGATCTTTAATGGCAACAACTACATCATCATCTTGGTAGATAATTTCTTCTTCATTATTCCGGTCTAAGATGTCGCAATATTCACATTTCATTTTTATTTGAATAAGTCAGCAATATCATCCAGGCTGACATCTTTCTTTTCTTTTATTACTTTCTTTTCGCTAGCTTTCTTATCTTCCTTACTCTTTACCTTTTCTGTGGATTTTTTCTTTTGAACAATGGTTTCCTTAGCAATAATCTCTGGGGTCTGGTTTTCTTCTATTGTTTTTGCCTGTTTTTGTTCCTTTTCTTTTGACTGCCATTTTTCTGTTTCAAGATTTTCTTCTTTCACATTAACAATAGTTTTTTTAATTCCCATTAATTTATTAAATTGATCCTCTACTAATGACCTTACTTTTTGACGAATATCCTTCTCTATCATCCTATCTTCAATTTCAAGTATTTTGTCTCCTTCTTTTCTGGGAATAACGTGGAGCATAAAGTGCTGTGCTCTTTGTCCTGCTGCCAATCCGTTAGCAATAAATAGGTTTGTTCCAGAAACTTTCAATACTTTCAAAACAGTTTGAGAAATCTTTTTAGCTACACTAAAAAGATGTCCCATCTCTTTGTCAGGAATCTGAGGCATGATTGAATAATGTTCTTTTGGTAAAATTAATATGTGGCCTTTAGTGGCAGGATTGATATCTAGAATTGCTAAAGCTTTGTCATCTTCATAAACTTTTTTTGAAGGGATTTTGTTAGAAATAATCTGACAGAATACACACTGTTGTTTTTGAAACTCCTTTAGTTCCTCTGGAGTCATTTTTTTGATTTTTTCTTCCAACTCTTTTCGCTGCTCATCGTTAAGCTGTTGCATAGCATTAATAGATTCTCTAAAGTTTATAAAAGTATCTTTTATCGAGGGAAAAACAGGAAATAACAAATAAAGAAAAATAAAGAAATATAAAAAAAGCAATGCCGTTAAAATGTTTTACATCCCGCAGGCACCTTTAAATCCACACTGGTTGGAACACTCTGTGCAGCCCCCAATCTTTACCATCGTGCCTTCCTTACATCCCGGACATCTGTTGCCAACTGTAGAACCATAAACTACTTGTTCCTCTTTCTTTTTTGAATCAACAATCTTTGACGGGTCAATCTTCTGTCGCGGTAAAATTTCTTTTTCTCCTGTAGCACTTTGTACGTTTTTATGCTCCGTATCTGCAGATGTTGACAAAATCTGTTCATGTCTGGAATTATCAATATACACGGTTAGTCCTTTACATCCTAAATCATAAGCTAGCTCGTAAACTTTTTTAGTTTGTTCAACAGTAAAGTCGCTTGGGGCATTAACAGTTTTACTAATTGATGAATCTGTCCATTTTTGTACTGCTGCTTGGGCCTTGACATGATCTTCAGGAAGTAATTGCATCGCCGAAACAAAGTATGTGGGTAAGGATCCATCATCAAGCTTTGCATCTTCAGCTAAAGGAATTAAGACCTTGTGAAAACCTAACCGAGATTGTTGATAATATTCAAATGCATAATATGGTTCAATCCCAGTTGAAGTATTCAGCATACTTCCAACAGTTCCAGTTGGTGCTTGAGTTACTAACGTCACGTTTCTAATCCCGTGCTTGTATATTCCATCTTGGATTTCTTTAGATAACTGTTTAACAAACAGAGACTCAATAAATTTATCTCGGTCAAACTTTGGGAATGGTCCTTTCTCTTTAGCTAATTCAACAGATTCCTTATACATTTCTTCAGTAATAGTTCTGTAAAGTTTATCAATGAACTTGAGAGATTCTTCTGAACCGTATCTTATTCTTAATTTTATTAACAATTCTGCTAATCCCAGGGTTCCACCGCCAATTCTTCTTTCAGATTTTTGGTTCTCCTCATTTTCTTTAAAATGATACGGTGTTAAATCAATAATATTATCTAGGAATCGTGTTAAAACACGAGCAGTTTGTCGTAATTGATCCCAATCCATCTCATAGGTATTTCCAAGTGTATCAGTACTTTTTTGTTTGGCAAAAGAAGCTAGATATAGGTGTCCTAAATTACAAACTCCCCAGGGTGGTAGACCTTGCTCTGCACAAGGATTAGTACACACAATCGGATTAAAGTACCAAGAGTTACTCATTTTATTGTAACGCTCCATAAATACAATTCCTGGTTCAGCACTAACGTGGGCGGAGCTAATAACCAAATCCCACAACTCCTTGGCCTTAACACTTTTGTATACTTTTGTTGGATACCCTTTACTTTTCCACTTTAACAAATCTCCATCCCATTCATCTCGATAGATCTGGCGGAACTTTTCATTTTCATGATCTGGGAATTCTAAGTTCCACATTCCATCAGTTTTCATCTTTTCCATGAAATGATCAGAAACCTTAATAGAAATATTGGCGTTTTCAATCATTCCTTTCTTCTTTTTTGAGGCGATAAATTCTAAGATGTCTGGATGCCAATCATCTAACATCAACATTAATGCTCCTCTTCTAGATCCACCTTGTTCGATTAAACCAGTTGCATAAGAATAGATTCCTCCCCATGAAACGGCTCCAGAGGATTTACCATGTACACCTTTGACATAAGAATATCTGGGTCTTAATGTAGACAAAGAGATTCCAACTCCTCCTCCTCTTGACATGATTTCAATCATATTTTTGAGAGTATCAATTATCCCTCCCCGGGAATCTTGTGGTGACGGTACAACGTAACAATTATATAAAGTCAGGCTTGACAAATAATTTCCTTGAGAATCCACGTTTGCTCCGGCCATAATTCTTCCGCCTGGTTGGATTCTTTTACTTTTCAACTCTTCCAAAAATAATTTTTCACATTCTTTTCTTTTTTCTTGATCTTGCTCCATTGCAGCAGCTGCTTTGGCTACTCTTTTGTATGTGTCTAAAACCGATTCTTCTGGACGATCAACTTTCCAGATAGATTGAGAAAACTCTTTGTCCTGATTGATCAAATAAAACTTACCATAGTCTCCATCAATAGACAAGACAATCCCTAATTCTTTCTTAGGATATTTTGGATCTTCTTTGTAAATGATAATCACTAAATCGCCAACCCTAGTTCCTTTTTGCGACGATTTTAATGAGTACCGATCTAAGAAGATTAATTGTCCTAATGGTGTTAAGGATGAAGAATTGTTAAGTACATGGATAGCTTGTGCACTAAGGTAAATATCTCTTTCTAATAAGTTTTCAACAGTTTTGCAATTTGTAACTGAAGATTCATTTCTTACTAACCCTCTTCTGTACCGATAGATAATAAATTCTTTTGCAAGAGCAACATGTCCCTCTTCAATCAAAACTTTTTCTACAATATCCTGAATTAGTTCGATTTCTGGAATATCAACTTCCATTATTTCTAAATATTCCATGACTTTTTGCGTTAGTTCTTTTGCTAATCCTAAATCTTCTTGGCCAATTGACTGAGATGCTTTAAAGATAGCATTCATTATCCTGGATTCGTCAAATTCAACAACGTTTCCATCTCTTTTTCTTACTTGTTCTAACATTTTTAATTACCCCCTCTTATGATCGTGTTTAGTTCTTTCTTGAGCAGTTCTGGTCTATCTAAAGATTTGTATACCGTAGCAAATCGTAGATAGGCAATTTTATCAAATCGTTTTAATTCTTGTAGGACAATCAGACCAATCTCTGTACTTTTGATGGTATTAACTCTTTTGTTAAGAATTCTTTGTTCAATTTTTCTAGTCAGCTGAGTGATTACTTCCGGCTCAATCTTCCCACAGGCTCTTTCTAAACTTCTTTCAACTTTTTTGATATCAAACTCTTGCTCACGATTATCACGTTTCGTCACCTTTAGATGTATTATTGCTTTTTCATACGTAGTAAAGCGGTTAGTGCAACTAGAACATTCTCTCCTTCTTCTTACTGAATCATTCATGATTCTACTTTCTAAAACTCGAGTGTCTGTTTTGGAACAAAATGGACATAACATTAATCCCACCCCCTTTTCTTCTTTAGCGTGACAAAACACCACATCTGGTGTTAACCAGAAAACCAACCATATATTTGGTGTCTTGATTCTTGAACAAATCCCACTTCTTTAAATAGTTTTTAGGGCTTAGGAATATAGTTGTTAATATATATAATCTAAGTAAGGAAAATAATCTATTGGTTCTTAGATCAACAATTAAATCAACAATTAAAAGTATCAGCAAAGTTTAAATAAAATTAAATTTTGATAAAGTTTAATGCCTTGGTTAATAATCTTACAGAGTTTGTACTTTTTTCTTCCAGCATACATTGCTAATATGGCTCCAGTATTGTTCAAATGGTTACCAATACTTAATAGGCCGGTCTGGGAAAAAGGTTTAGGTACAAATAAAACCTGGCGTGGTTTAGTTGCAGCAACCCTTGTTGGAGGATTGGTATTCTCTCTACAGAAATTATTTCATAATACCGGATTTGTGCAATTATCTTTGATTAACTACTCTGACTTTTCTGTTTTACTTGGATTTTTATTAGGATTTGGAGCAATAGCAGGGGATGCAGTAAAAAGTTATTATAAAAGAAAAATTGGAATTGCTCCAGGTAAACCGTGGATGCCTTTTGATCAGTTAGATTTTGTTATCGGTGGTTTAGCAGTTTCATTCTTTTTTTATGTACCTCCGGTTAGTATAATAATAGTACTATTACTATTTAGCCCATTCTTACACATAATTGTAAATCACTTTGGATATTGGTTAAAGATTAATAAAAGTAGATTTTAATTTTATTATACCCTAAACCAATATTCTCTAAGACAAAAATACTTATAAATTAATTCTTTCCCCACTTATAAAATGACGGATTCACACTGGAGAAATTCTGCGTTCTTTGCGGGAGGAAAAGGTTTAGAAGCGCTAGTCGAAGGTAGAACTTACGATGTTGAATTTGAAAGCTTTGGTCAACCTTCTCGTATTGACGGCCAACTAGATCCTAAAGTAAAGATTACTGGGCCCAGTGGAACTGAATATTTTGGTTTTGTTTCTTTTAATCCTGCTCGGCTTCCAGGTTCAAATGAGGTTAGGCAGAGATTGATTGATAAAAATGATGGTGCAGGCCCACAAAAAGTAAGAGTATTCCGTTCACCTAAAAGCGGAGATCCGATCGGGCCTTATCTTTTACATGGTTTACCAGAACAGAAATTTGACTTTACTCCCAGAGAAGCATTTACTGTTGTTCATGGAGAAATGGTTTATTTTGCAATTTGTACTGGATTTGGTGCAGGAGGTGATCCTCAATTAGTTGGTTATTCCTATAGTGGAGATGGAAGTTTTGAAAGAACTGTGGCTGGCTTTTTGAAACCAGTAAGATCAACTTCACCTTTATATCAAAGAGATCGCAACAGGGGGATAGCAGATACAATACTCACCGAAAAAATAGTTAAAGAAGTTTCTCCAGGTAACAAAATTTTGGTTTTGGATGCTACACTCGGTTCGGATGCAAGGACCAGAATTTTTGTTTCATTCATTAACTTTGCTGAAGGCATTCCCGCTTACGATGGCCGCCAAAGGCAATTGGTTACTCGTTATATGTCAGCAAGAGACTCAAGAAAACCATTAATACTCGATTTACCAATAATAAATACAGAATCTTTCGCCCGTTACGGAGAATGTGGTATTGGTTACGTCCATTTTCCTAGTTCTAAAGGGGTAACGGATTTCTACAAACCAGTTTTTGTTACTGGCGCTGCTGATCTAAAAGGGAAATATGTTAACAGTGCAAGAGTAGTAGAAGATTTTGGAAATTTGTTCTTGGCCAAATTGGAACATTAAGTTAATTTATTTTTTTCTTTCTAAAGAGTAATACGCAATTTGTTTAGCTAAGGAATAAATCAGAAAAACTCCTGAGACTAAATAGGTACCATTAACAAATAATGCTGGATTTAATGGGGAAAAGATTAAAGCAACCCCCGTTCCTGTTCTTACAAATATTATTGGAGACTTCATCTCTGAGAAGAAATAGATAAGGTTTGTTAACAGAAAAATCCCCAATATTACTAACACATAATAATCTCCCAGATATAGATAAATCTTCAATAATAATAACAAAGCAACAATCTGATCTCCAATATGGTCATAATAATCTCCAAATAAGGTTGGTTTAGTTAATCTTGCTACCACTCCATCAAAACCATCGGCCACTAAATGAAGACAAAATAACACCACAAAAACGATATGGTTGTTAAATAAAAAGTAGCAAGATAATAATCCCAAAAGATGAGATAATGTTGTTAATTGATTTGCTGTAATCCCCCATTTGACTAATGGCTTAGCCATTCCATTGAAATATTTTGATCGGAATTTTCTGGTCCATTCCATATATTGAAGATATCTCATAGAAATCTTTATATTAAACAAATATAAAAAGATTGCTATGGAACGATTGTTCATTGAAACAAAGTATCTTGGTACTTTAACTATCCCCAAATCAGTTTTAGAAAAGTTACCTCCTAAACTAATCCTAGCTATGCCGGTACAATTTTTGGGGCATCAAAAAGAAATTGTTTCACAACTAAAGAATGTTGGCAAGGATGTCATTATTTTCAAAAGTCATCATGGGAAGCATTCTGGACAAATCTTGGGTTGTGATATCTTAAGGTTTGATGTTGTCGCAGATGCTTTCTTTTACATTGGAGATGGCAAATTTCATCCTACTGCTTTGTTATATGAGAATAACAAGCCTGTTTTTTGTTACAATCCTTTTGACAATTCTTTGATTGTTCGTACTTCAGAAGAATTAGAAAAGGTTCAACAAAAGAAAAAAGGACAAATGGCAAAGTTGGTAATCAGCAAAAATGTTGGGTTATTAATTACTACAAAACCAGGTCAAAATGAATTTAAACGAGTAGAAAATCTAAGAGAAAGATTAGAGAACAAAGGTAAATCCGTTTTTGTTTTCATTGCCGATGAGATTAACCTAACTCAGTTAGAGAACTTTAATTTTATTGATGTTTGGATAAATACTGCTTGTCCGAGGATAGTAGAAGACTTTAAGTGTCTTAACTTTACAGATTTAAAGAGTATTGGATATTAATTCTTCTGATTTTAGTTCTCTCGTCGGGTCTTCGACGGAGAAAAAGAAAGTTTTATATACTCTAAAAAATTATCTCGAGATAGAAAAACAAAGTTTTTCCTAAAAGAGAAAAAGAGGAGGGATGAGAATGGCTGAAGTTGTAGCAAAAACAGGTGTTAAGAAAGAATCTGGTTATCTATACTTTATAGATAAGTTAGGAAATGTGGCTCGTGCTGAAATGAGCAGGGCTGGTAGAAAGAAAGGTAAGGCTAAAAAAGAAGTTGTAGCTAAAACTGGTGTTAAAAAAGAATCTGGTTATTTATACTTTATTGACAAAAAAGGAAATGTCTGTAGAGCAAAGATGGCTAGAGGAAGAAAAGCTGGCAAGAAGAAGGTCGCTAAGAAAGCAGTTAAGAAGGTAGTAAAGAAGACTGTTAAAAAGGCTGTTAAGAAAGTAGTTAAGAAGGTTGTTAAAAAAGTTGCAGCCAAGAAAAAAGCTCCTGCCAAGAAAAAAAAGCGATAAGTTCTAGTTTTTTATTTTTATTTTTTTAATTTTTTTTAAGAAAGTTGCTATCTAGTTTTGGGTGTGTAATAATGTCTGAGATGTAAATACAGAAATAAAAATAAAAAAATTAGAACTCAGTTCTAACTGTCTGGTAACTTCTAATAGACTTAAGGGGGGTTGCGTGTTCAACTGGTGCACCATAACCAAATTTACCGGCTACGACTTCTTGTACTAATAAACCATCTCTTGCATGATCTACATGACATACT
>Ga0210006_1000889_pt1 | contig 21817 bp, 21 predicted proteins | sample CryGey02umfilter_2_FD_185452 | JGI IMG/M metagenome (GOLD analysis project Ga0210006, IMG submission 185452) | Groundwater microbial communities from aquifer in Utah, USA - Crystal Geyser 4/10/14 0.2 um filter (SPAdes) (version 3) | ecosystem: Environmental > Aquatic > Deep subsurface >... | reverse complement strand
GCCTTAAGCTTCTTAACTTTTTTCTAACAAATGTCCTTTTAGCTTTTGGACCAGACAGATGGCACTTTACTTTTATTACTTACACGATTTTACTCAGTTTATCTTATATTCTCTTTTGGGTGCCATTAAATTATGTTTTTTTTAATAACTCCTCTAAACAAACTAATGCTGTTGATTCTTCTATTTACATGACCACTTCTGCATTGATTGGTATCTTTATGCCACCACTTGGGGCAGCAGTAATTCTTCATTGGGGTTATAGTTGGTTATTCTCTTTAGCTTCCATTTTGTGCATTATCCCCTTATTCTTAATTTATCGGGAGCTTCCAAATTCTAACTTAAATTTTAACCTTAAAGAATCACTTCTTTCATTCAATAAATTAAAAACACTTACTTTGTTAGAAGGTTCATTACATTACTTTACTGGAGTTATTATCCCCGTTTATAGTTTAATTTTCTTTAGTAAAGCTTCTGAGATCGGTTATTTTTATAGCTATTTGGGAATTATTAGTTTTATTATTGCTCTTTACTTTTCTCATCGATCCGATAGGAGTGGAAAAAGAATAACTTATCTTTTTATTGTTTGTATTTTGATGGCAGTAGTAATTGTTTCTATGGGTTTAGTTAAAAGTATGTTAGGATGGATAATTGTTGCTGGAGCTTTCTCTGTTGTTAATTATGTCTCGTTTCCATTTCGTTTAGCAGTGTCTATGGATGATAAAACAATGGATCTTGGGTTTTGGGTAGTCAGAGAATTAATCTTGAATGTTGGAAGAGTAATCACTCTTACCTTAGCTTTAGTACTATTTTATTATGAATTATATCTTTTTGTTTTTTTAATCTATGCACTTGTTGCTATAACCTATCCTTTTATCACTAAATTTAAATTGAAGAATTTAATTTAATTAAAATAATCTGAAATAATTCAGAACAAGACTACTTCACCTTGCCCTCTAATTGTTCAACATGCTTACACTTTCCGCATTTCATTCTGTAGATGTTATCTTCATCAGAATAATTAGCGCTAATTTCAATTAATTCTGCTTTATCAAACCCACATCTTGGACATTTATGCTCATGTACTGCTAGGGGGTTTTTTCCATCTGAAACCTCTACTCTTTTTTCTTGGTTGAGATTCTGAAATTTTAATGATTGACTTTCTTTTTGTATTTCTGGTTGAGTGTGTCCATTCGGACAAGCCATCCACTTGCCATATGGTGTACTTTTTGGTTGCAATAATGTGCCACAAGTTTTACAGAACATCTGCTTCCCGAAAGGGCTATTTTTTATAAGCTTTTTCTATTGAATAATGAAAACAAACAATTTTAAAAGGAACCATCCTCATCCTTAATGCAAATATGAACAATTCCATGAAAATATTTAAAATATTTGGTATAGATATCAAACTGCATTTTACTTGGTGGTTTGTTTTTGCTTTAATTGCTTGGAGCTTATCAAGTACTTTTTTCCCGCAGTTCTTTCCTAATCTTTCTAATCAAATGTATTGGATCATGGGAATTACCGCTTCACTATTATTGTTCGTTTCCGTTTTATTACATGAACTTTCTCATTCTTTAGTTGCTAAGGCTAAACACATTAAAGTTGAATCAATAACCTTATTCTTTTTTGGTGGTGTTGCTGGAATAACTAAAGAGGATATGAAACCCAGTTCAGAATTACAAATGGCTTTGGCAGGTCCAATCTTTTCACTGATGTTAGCAGGAATCTTTTATCTTATCTACATATTTAACGGCAACATTTTTTGGACAGCAATAACTTATTATTTGTGGCAGTTAAACTTAATTTTAGCTATCTTTAACTTAATTCCAGGATATCCTCTTGATGGAGGACGTGCCTTTAGAGCTTTATTGTATATGTATTACAAAGATTTGAGAAAGGCAACTAAAATTGCCGTTTCTTTTGGTAGATTCTTTGCAGGGGTTTTGATCTTTTTTGGAATCTTTGGATTAATCTCGGGAGTTGGCTCAGGACTATGGTTTATTTTCTTGGGTGGATTCTTGTATTTTATAGGTGGGGTTAGTTATGAACAAGTAATTATTAAAGAAGTTCTAGGGAAGATTAAAGTTAGCGAACTAATTGATAAGAAGTTTGTTAAACTTAGTTCTAAGATGCTTTTCTCAGATTTTGTTAAGAAATATGAAAATTCCGTTAATGATATCTTTATAGTTAAGGATACAGATTTTTTTGGCATTATTAACTTAAATGAAATTAGGAAAATGCCGTTTAAAATGCAACAAAACATTAACCTAAAACAAATATCTTTACCAATGCATCAATTACGTACCCTTAATGTTGATGATAGTGCTTATGATGCTTTCAAAAGTTTTGCTGAACAGGGGTTAGATCTCTTACCAGTAATTGCCAAAGGGAAATTATTAGGTGTTATTACTAAGAAGAAAGTTTTGCATCGATTGGTTTGGGATTTGAAGTTTGGAATAAATAAAAAATTTGTCTTTAAAGTAAAGAAAAACCTTAAGTCCATGCCGAAAATAAAGAAATAGTTATAAACTCTAAATGTTTTCTTATCGTATATCCTTAAAAGAGGTATTACAAGATGTTAAATAAAATAATCCTTCCGATTTTAATATTAATTAGTTTGCTTTTAGTTGGGTGTGGCAACACTTTACCAAAAGATGAAGTTTTTGATCAAAGTAAACCTGTCTTTGGCTTGGCTTCTGGTCAGGTATTGATTATACCAGTTGAACAATGCAGTAAGACTTTTGAAAATGACCTTTTTGTTCAAGGAACTTTAAAGTTTGAAAAGGCTTTTCCAAGATTTAATCTGCATTATGAGTACACTGATAAGTGTTTGACTGGCAGAGATCCGGTAAGTGTTATTGAGTATCATTGTGATACTGCCGATGAAAATTATTATATCTCTCGGAGCCTTGAAGAATGTCCTAACGGCTGTTCATTCGGTGCTTGCTTAGAATAAATATATTTCTTTTTTTCTTATCTTTTTCTTTTTTTTATAATTTCTCAACCATAAGTTTATATACTTAAATCAGCCACAAAGATTGTGATAGATAATGATTAGCCAAACTTTTTTAGATCAGCTGGAAGTGGGACTTCAGAAGTCCTTTAATAGAGCAGGACGCCCAACTCAAACTCCGGTTGGAATGCCGCAAAGTGCAATTTCTATTCCTATGCGAGAGGTTCAAAATAGGAGTAATTTTATGAAAAAGTTTATGGAGTCTTTCCGTGAGCATAACTCTATTTTACAGAAAGAAATCCAGAACGGCGGCCACAGCAATCATGAACAAATTCTTACTCAGTTAAATCGGCAAGTGGAACAGCAATTATCTACTTTGCTGTTTCGTACTTCTCATCTGGATGAAAAGATTTTTAACACTTTTGTCTGGAAGACTAAGCAAGAAGTCCGTTCTTTGTTCTATACTAATTACCACGGCAGTAAATAGTAAATAAGGAAGATTTTAAAAATAGTCCATTTATTTCTATAACTTATGACCAAGGAGCAGTTAATTAATGAACTAAAGAAACAACTTAAAGTAAAACACCTTGAGATAGTTTTTAGAGGAAACTCTGCTATCGACTCTGCACTATCCATTCTTCCTAAAAATAGAGAATTATTAATCCCTGAAGAAGGAGGTTGGATCCATTATCAAAAAGCTCCAGGACTGTTAGGATTAACTTTTGCTGAAGTTAAGTGTCAGGATGCTAAGATTGATTTAGATGATTTGAAGAATAAAGTTTCTACAAAAAAATATTCTGCTTTCCTTTACGAAACTCCGGGCGGTTATTTTGTTGAAGAACCAATCCAAGAAATTTATAACATTTGTAAGGAAAATGATTGTTTAGTCATCCTTGATGTTTCTGGAAGTATCGGAACAGGATTTTACAATAGTAAATATGCTGACATCTTAATCGGAAGTTTTGGAAGATGGAAACCAATTAATGCTGAGGTTGGAGGTTTTGTTGCTACTAATGACAAAAAACTTTGGGAACGATTATGGTCTAAATTAGGAGTTCTTGAAGATTCCAATAATTTACAAAAGATTTCTGAAGCGCTTAAAGCAATGCCAGAGCGAATTACATTTTTACAAGAAACAAGAACAAAAGTTATCGCCGATCTGTCAACAATAAAAGAAATTGCTCAAAATATACTTTTTCCTAACGATTACGGATTGGTTGTAATTGTTAAGTTTGCTGATGATAAAGAAAAAACACTTATAACTAATTATTGTGAACAGAATAACCTTCCTTATACTGAATGCCCGCGTTATATTCGTGTTAATAGTAAAGCGATTTCTATTGAGATTAAGAAGCTTTAGAAACTACTTCTATTGTTTGTTGGTAAGTCTTTAATAATCTTATCACAGCAATAGCAACATCTCCCTCTTTAATCAATCCGTTTCTTTGAGGAAGTTGTCGTATTACTTCTACTAGGTCTCTAGTTTTTTCACAGGCAATGTAACCTCTACATCTCTTAATCAATTCTCTTCCTCCAAAAATGTCTGGGTCAACGTCCTCAAAAGAAAGGTGGGTTCTAGCTAATTGCAATCTTCTTCTAAATTCACTTCCTTTAGTTTCTAATAATGATGCACCAATGGCTTGATCAATAATCCAATCACTTCTATCTGGTAGGTTTTTTCCGTCTTTACTTTGATCTAATCTCCCGTATTCTTCTCCAATAATTATTGCGGTTGAATATGGTAGCAAACCTTTTTGTTGCATCTGTTTTACTTCTGGGGGTAAACTGGCGAAAAGAACAGCCTTCATTACGGTGTCTACTCCTAACTCTTTGTGTTCTTTAGCGAAAGCACCAAGAGTATATCCTTCTCCAAACCTCTCTTTTTTAAGAAGATAATGGCGGTAAAGTTTTTCTGCTCTCTCTGTAATATTAACCCTTTCAAATATATCTTCTTCATATTGAATTTGTCTGGCTTGTGCATCCGTTAAATCTGCAATTAAAACACCAATCTGTCCTAATCCCGCTAATCTTGATGCCGCAGTTCTTCTATGACCAACGACAATAGTATAAGTTCCATCTGCCTGCGGGCGTAACAATGGTGGAGAAAGTAAACCTACCTTCTTTATTGATCTAGATAATTTATCTAACTCTTCGGATGTAAAAGTTTTTCTTGGTTGTTTCAGATCTGGAAGGATTAAATCTAACGGAACAACTAAGTATTCAGCTTTACCTAATGGATCTTTTAACTCGGCAACAGTTTGATCAAACTCTCCAGAAATGATTCTGTCTTTTAAACTTCGAGCTCTGTAATTTACTCTTTTTATCATCTCTTCATATCTAGGCATTGTAATAAGAACACCTTCAACTATCGCCGTTGCTTCTTGAGCTGAGAATAAGTAATCTTGTAAGGTAGTTGTATCTCCTATAAATCTATTAGTAGATAACCTTAAGCTAGGATCAATTGTAATTAATGTTGCTAGAGTTGACAAGGTTTTATCACAAGAACCAATTAATTGTATTAAATCTCTTTTACGAGTATCCTGATTTCTTACTACTCCTCCAACTAATACTAATGTTTGATGATCACTTTCTTTTTCTTGCAAATATTTTGTTATTAACAAACCTAATTCTTCTGAACTTCTAACTGCATTAGGATTCAGTGGTTCTTTTTGTCCTTCTAAAACACGTTTTAATAGTGTGCGTTGCTCTGCCTTATCAGAGATTCTTCCCAATTGTGTGGCAAAAGCATAATTTAATGTGCCTTCATTAACCATCCGTTTGATGTCACCATGTAAATTAACATAATTAAATGCACCCGTAATTTTTCCTCGAGAATATCCAGTGCAATTAGCAAATTCTGATAGAGATAATTGTTCCCTGTATTTATCTGGAAGTTGACTATGGCTTTGGTATGCATTTAAAGCTTCAACTGTTATAATTCCATTTGTTATGTTCTCCACCAAGAATTTGTAATATTCCCATAAATTTTCTGCCGTCTCTTGTAAGGGAATCTTCACCTTAGTAGCATTTTCTGCAATTTGCATTTCATAACGTTGTTCTTCTGTAATACCTCTATAAATCGTAGCCTTAATATCGTCGATTCCTAAGGATTTACAGGCCAGTACTCTTCGATTTCCATAAATTACTTTGTAAGAACCATCAGCAAGTTCTTCTATTCCAACAGGAGTTATAATTCCGCTTCTTTTAACAGACTCTCTTAAAGAAAAAAAAGCCCAGTCATGTAATGTCTGTCGTTCGTTATCTGGATCAATGAGAACACTTTCTAGAGAAAAGTTAGCAATATATTTTCCTTCTGGAATCTCTGGTCTATCAATTGCAGATTTTATTTTAATCCTCTTTTACACAACATTAATCCCTATTTTTTATTTAAAGCAAAGTTCCGGAATCAGATTTTTTAGTTCTTTTACCTCGGCGTACACTTTGTCTTGTTGGCCTCACAGTTCTATCAGTTACTATTTGCGGTTTTTCTTCTCTAGCAATAACTTGTGGTTCTTGATGTCCACAACCGCCACACCACTCTCTTTCCTTATTGTGATGGCAAAGTTAAACTCCTGGTTGATTTAGCAACTGTTCTAATTCTGGAGCAATAGTCCCAACAAGGTACCTGTTTCCTGGCTCTCTAACTAAAGATAATAATCCTGCTTCAAACTCTGAGGCAGTAGGAGAATCAAACAAACTAGTTTGACCTTGCATACTAGCATAAGTTCTACCAAAAAATCTTTCCAATTGTTTTCTGCCTAAAGGTCTTAATGGCAAGAATTGTATTGGCACACCTTCTTTTTTATGTAGAGCCAGAGATACATCTAATGTTGGTTTGAATAATGGATTCCCTAAATTAGTTGCGTCAATTAATTGATAAAGAATTGTATTAACACCTTTTTGATGATATCTTTGTGCTTGCTTTAATCTAAATTGGTTGTCACATCCCCAACTTAAAGCACCTTGCTCTAAAGAATCACTCCCTAAACTAAATAATACTGCTGCTCCTGAACGTTTTAGCAATTCTGCAGCATCTTCACTATAACACAAAAATTTGGTTGGAATAATTGGTTTAACTCCTGTTTCTGCACTTGCTAGTAGAGTTGTTAAGAAACTTTCTCTAGTTAAATCGCTACCAGGCTCACTCATCTTTCCAAATCTTAAATACCTTGTTGGTAAAGATTTTTCTGCTCGTTCTTTTTTTGCAGCTTCAATCTGTTCAACTAATGATTTATAATCAACTCTTCTTACTGCTTTAAACGGAGAATTAACAAATCTACTGCGAGCGTAACAATAATCACAAGCATTCCAAGGATTAAAATAACCTTGTGCTGTTCCAAGAGTGGCACAAGTATCATAAAAAAAATCTACATTAATGTCAATAACGCAAGACCCAACGTAATCTTGTTTTCCCCAAGTTTGAATAGTTACGTCGCCATAATTACAAATTTCTTTATTTGGCACAATTTTTGATACTACTTTGATTGGTGATGATAAAGAGCCCGTTAATTTTGAGGTATTACTACCTTTCTCTTCCATATATTCAATGATATCGCATAAAACTGCATCAATTGTTTCTGTAGGTGCATCAGCAGTGTGAGTTATCTCTACTTGATATGCAGAACGTACTTCTCTTCTTACAGATTCCGATAATTCATAAACTCTTCTGGATCTGGCAAACTCAAATTCAAATTTAGTTCTTCCTTCCATAACTAAACTAGTGGGGATTTGATAAACACTTATTGATCTTCTTGACCCGTCTTTGTATGTTACGTGAGCAACATGTCTAGCAGATTCTTTAATTGAAGGCGGAGCAGATACACTAGTTTCCGGATGGGCATTGTAGAGCATTAAAAACCCAGAATTATTTGAAAAATGAAACCCAGCTTGCAATTTTTCGCCTCCCCTGTTTTTTTAATAGAACCCTTAACTAATCCTTTATAACATTTTACGGGTGTTAATATCTATGTTTCAAAGTTCAGGTTGAATAACCTTTATTTACACATTTATCACTTTCTTAAAATAATAAGTTTTATATATCCGAAAGTTAAAGAAAGTAACCATAAAAACTAACCCGTTTGGTTATAAAATTGTTAAGGTGATGCAAAAATGGCACTAATTGTTCCTAAATCTATGGAAGAATGTTTATACTTTACTAACCGATCTATTGGTGATGGTCATGTTTTGGCATGGGTTCATCGTAAGGTCTGTCCAAAATGTAAGAAGGAGAAGATGGGTAAACCAATTGATCCAAAAACAAAAAAAGTTAAATCACGTTCAACTGAATATGTTTGTCCTGCATGCGGATTTACTGAACAAAAACAAGAACATGAAGAATCTCTAACTTTAGAAGCTAAGTACACTTGTCCGCATTGTGGTAAGGATGGAGAATCAACTGGAATCTATAAACGAAAGAAGTATAAGGGTGTTGATAGTTTTATTGTTGATTGTCAACATTGCAAAAAACAGATTCCCTTGACTAAGAAGCTGAAGGGTATTTAGTTTATTATCACCGACAACGTAAATATTTTTTTGATTTTTTCTTCAATATTATTTTTTATTTCTTCCAGATTAATTCGTTCCAATTTTTGTTTTTGATCTTTAATCTCTTTGTCTAAATGATAATAAAGATGTTCCGCCTTTTCAAAATTATGTTCTAATACTCTTAAAGTTTCATCTGAAGAATTATTATTTATCTTTTCTTTAAGATCTTGTTCCTCTTTAAAATATTTGTCTTGGCTAATTTTAATCTGTTCTAAGAATTTATTGTTAATTTTTTCTTTAACATCTAAAAAAACATTCTTTTGCTTGTCATCACAATTTAACTTTTCCCAATTTTTGTCCATTCCTTCAAATATTTCTTTAATCTTCAACTCTTTATCCATATCAAACGCCTCAATCGCGTTGTCTAAATATTTGTCAATAAGTTTACTATCTAAAGAGAAGTGCGCGTATTTCTTTAAAGGTCTATTTACTTTAGAAAATAATAAACTTAGTTCTTGCTGAATGCCTTTATTTTTGATCTTGGCTTGTTCTTGTTCTCTTAAAAGAGAAAGATAATTTTTGTAATCTTCTGTCTTTTTGAATTCATCCACTTTTTTTTCTTTTATTGTTTTTTCTTTTTCTATCTGATTTAATTCTATCTCCTTTTTTTTAATCTCATTTTCTAAATTGCTTTTTTTTTCAATAGTTATTCTTAGTTCCTGAATCTTTTCAGTTAATAATCTTAAATCCTCAATTTTATGTAGATCAATATTTTTTTTGAAGTCCTTAACCAAAATGTTAACTTCACCTACAGACTTAAAAACTTCTTCAACCTTATCAAAAAACAAATGCTGACTGGCTTGATAACTTTTAGCAGTATTCTTCGCTAATTGGTCTAATTTCTGGTCTAGTTCTTGGTTGAATCGTACTGCTTCTTGATATTCTTGCAAACTAGAAAACTTTTCTCCTTCTTTCTTTTCTATCGGCAATAATTGCTCATTAAATCTTTCCATCTCTCTAATGTATTTTTCTTTATGTCCAAAAACTATATTCTTGACTCTTTCTTGAACATTCTTGTGTTCTTTGGAAACTTCAACTTTTTTTAATTCCTCTAACTGTTCATTTAATTCTTCTTTAATGGATTTGAGCTGAGAAAAGTAATCTTTAAGGTAAGAATGAAATGGTAATTGACTAATCTTCTTTTCTAACCAATCTTCTAAATCTTCATTCTCAATTCTTTCAATCTCTATTTTAGAACTACTTTGATTAATCTTACTAAAAATATTTTTGAAAGTATTTAGCAAGCTGAAATTTGACATTAATCTTTATCTGTAAAAGAGTTATTTAAAACTTGTGATGGCAAATCAGTATTATTAATCGTTTAACAAAAGAAAAGTGAAAATAAAATTAGAAAAAAGATTTATTCTTCAGTTTTTGGAGCAACTGGTTTTGCTTCATATCCAGCTGGAACTAAACAAGGCGCACCTAACTGTAAATCACCATTAGCTTCAATTCCTTTAACTTCGTATAATGATCCACTTTTAAAGTAGCATTGAGTTTCTCTGCCTTTGTCACCCCTAATGGTATATAATTGTCCTTCAGTCAAAGCTAATTCTTGTGCGGTATAGCTTCTTCCACCTGCTTTTAAATCCGGGAAAAGTTTACTTTCAGCAAAATCTCCAATTCTACTTAATTGTGTTCCTACACCCATAGCTGCTAAAACAGCTAATCCTACTAATGATCTCTTTACGAGTTTACTTTCAATTGCCATAAATATGCATCCTCCTATTTGATTAACTAATTTGTTACTAATGAGTAGTATTTATAAATGTTTTGCTTATTTTTAAGTGTCGCAATCTTTAAATAATCCTTTCCTTCATGACATCAGATGAAGAGCAAAACAGATAAAATTGTTATAACAGCAGCCCTACCTTATGCAAATGGGCAAATTCACATTGGCCATCTTCTGGAATACGTTCAAGCGGATGTATATTCTAGATTCTTAAAAATGATGGGTAAGGATGCTTTGTACATCTGCGCCTCTGACATGCATGGTACTCCTATCGAAATTAACGCTAAGAAAGCAGGGATCGCTCCAGAAAAGTTTGTAGAAAAGTTCTGGAAAGAACATCAAGAAGATTTTTCTAACTTTTTAATTAAGTTTGACAATTACTACAAAACACATTCTCCAGAAAATAAAGAATTAGCTGAGTACTTTTACAACGAACTTAAGAAGAAGGACTTAATTTATAGAAAAAGTATTTCTTCATTATTCTGCGAAAATTGTGCTAGAAATCTTCCAGATAGATTTGTTAAGGGAACATGTCCTAATTGTACAACTTTAGACCAGTATGGAGATATCTGTGAGAATTGCGGTAGTATCTTAAAAGGGGTGGATTTAATTAATCCTAAATGTGTTGAATGTGGCAGAACCCCGATTCAAAAGGATGGAGAACATTATTTTTTTAAGTTAGGTAATTTTGCCAAAGACCTTAAACATTGGTTTACCAAAGAAAAAACTATACAACCAGAAGTTAAAAATTGGTTGCAGGGCTGGTTAGATAAAGGTTTAGAAGATTGGTGTGTTTCTCGAGATGAACCTTATTTTGGTTTTGAAATCCCCGATTCTGTTGCAGAAACTGGCAGCAAGAAATATTTCTATGTCTGGTTAGATGCTCCAATCGGTTATATCTCCTCTACAAAAAATTATTGTGATAAACAAATACCAAAACAAGATTGGAAAGATTATTGGTACAACGGACAAGTTTACCATTTCATCGGTAAGGATATTGCTTATTTTCATTACTTATTTTGGCCGGCAATGTTGATGGGCGTTGGGATTCCTTTGCCTAAATTGACAACCCATGGTTTTATCACTGTTAATGGAGAAAAGATGAGTAAATCTCGAGGAACATTCTTTACAGCTAAAGATTTCTTGAGATTGTACTCTGCTGAATCTCTACGTTTTTATTACTCTAGTCATTTAGACAGAAAAGTTATTGATGTTGATATTAATTTTGAAGACTTTATGGCCGTAAATAACAATGTCCTTGCTGCAAATTTGGGAAATTATTGTTATCGGGTTTTAACTTTTGCACAAAAAAATTATGGTCAAATTGAAGTTGTTGCTAACCATCCTGAGCAAGAGAAATTAGTAATGACTTTAGTTGATGAAATTAAGAATTATTATGAGCAAATGGATTTTAAGAATGCCGTTAAATGTATTCTTAAGGTGGCAGATTTAGGTAATGCTTATTTCCAACAAGCCGAAGTTTGGAAAGATAAAGATAGTGTTGAAAGTAAGGCCAAAGTTAGTTTCTGTGTGAACCTTTCTAAGGATCTGGCTATTCTGATTAATCCAATCTTGCCTCAATTTAGCGAGAAAGTTTACACTGCTTTAAACCTAAAACATGTCACTTGGCAGATGTTAAATAAAAAATGGAAAGGTACACTTAAACCAGTTGAAATGCTTGTTCAAAAGATTGAGTCATTACCACAATCTAGCACCTTTCCTTTAAAGTTAGTTGTTGGACAAATTAAAGAAGTTAGAGATCATCCTAATGCTGATTCCTTATACCTACTTAAAGTTGATTTGGGTTCTTTTGGGACAAGGCAGGTGGTTGCTGGACTAAAGAAACATTTAGACAAAGAAATTTTGTTAAATCGTAAAGCAGTATTTTGTGTTAACCTTAAACCGGCTAAATTAAGAGGGGAGTTAAGTGAAGCGATGGTCTTAGCAGCAGATGATCATGAAAGTGTTGCTATCTTAGATTTAGAAAAATCTTTGGTAGGAGACGAAGTTACTTTCCATGGTTTACAAAACTCTGATAAAGAAGTAACGTTTGACGATTTCCAAAAACTTTTGATTGTTGTAAAGGGTGGCAATGTTTACTTTGATGATAAGAAACTTAGTAGCAAGGTAGAAGATGTTAAGGTGATCGGCGTTAAGGAAGGAACAAGAATTTTTTAATTTTTACATATTTTTTATAAAGTCTGGATAGATATTTAGAGAAATAGGTATGTTGCTTGACGCAAACCTTTATATACCATTAAATAATTTCTTTTATTAGATTATGGCAGGTAAAAGGGGTAATGATGTTAGTACTAGTTCCAATAGCTTTATTCATAGTAAAAAGGGCCAAGTTACCGTTTTTATCATCGTTGGAATTATAATTCTGTTTACCTTTGCTGGAGTTCTCTACTTTACTAAAACCTTCACTAAGGATCGCTTTACTGCAGAAGGAGATCCAATTATCGGAGAGGTGCCCCAAACGTTTCAAAAAATTCAATCTTACACCGAAGCCTGTATAAATTCAATTGGTAAAAAAGGATTATTAATTCTTGGTCAACAAGGGGGATATATCTATCCGGATTTAATCGGAAAATTTTCTGTTACTGATCCTACTGAATCAGATGGGCTTAACTTAGAACCTAGCAAGGTTCCTTATTGGCATTACAACACTTTGCCAAACCCAAGTTTAGAAATTGGATTTTCTTCATTAATGCCAAAATTGTATTATAATGATGATAAAGAAATTAGTATTGAAGCACAGCTACAAAGATATGTAGAGGAGAATTTAGATGGTTGTTTAGCAGATTATTCTCCTTTCGATGAACAAGGTTTTAAAATTGAATTTGTTCAACCCAAAGAAAGCAAAGTCGTTACTGCTACCGTCGGAGAAAATACTGTTAATTTTTTATTAGAGATGCCCATTAAAGTAGCCAAGGGAGAAGCCAATCAGGAAATGGATAAATTTTATGTTAAGATTCCTTTAAGATTAAAACATTATTATGAAGTTGCTCAAGAGATTACTCTTGCAGAACAAAATTATAGTTTCTTAGAACAACAAGGTTTAGATTTATTAACTACGTATTCTGGGATGGACGTTAACAAACTTCCTCCCAGCGATTACATCACCTTTGATATGATTCCTAGGGTTTATTGGAATGAAGAAGACGTTAAAAGTAAAGTTACAGGAATGCTAGTTTCAAGCGTTCCATTACTAAGGTATTTAAGTAGTGAGAATTTTTATCGTTATGAATATGAACCGGATCAAACTTCTGTCGTTGACCTGAGTTTATTGTTTCAGAAGAATTATGATAATATGGCCCTTCCTTTAGAGATGGCCGACAATATAAATGTCAATTTTGATTACTTTGGTTGGCCTTTATACTTTGATCTGAATGATAAAAACGGCCGTATTGAACCAAGTAGTTATGGTGTAAGTTACTTCACTTTACGTTTTAACTCAAATTATTATTACAATGTTTATGATATGTCTTACCCGGTTTTAGTTACACTTAATGATGAAGGGTCTTTTGGTGGTGAAGGTTATAACTTTATTTTTGCATTGGAATCAAACATTCGGAACAATGCTATTGTTAAATCTGGACAGAAATTGCCTCTTCCAATCCCATCTTTCGAAAGTAGTCTTGCTTGTAAAGACAATCAAAAAAGTACAGAAATTATCAAGTCTGTTGTGGTGGATAGTTATACTCAAGAACCTTTAGAAGCTGTTCAAATTGGCTTATCTATCCCTCAATTTGATGATTGTGTTTTAGGTGAAACTGATGCTGATGGAAAGTTTGCCGATTCTTATCCTGCTGTTTATGGTGGTCAGGGTACATACTTTAAAGAAGAATACCTTAGCAATTTTTATCCAATTGATACTTATGCATTTAAAGAACAACCTGGCATAATTGGTTATGCTATTGCTGGTTCTGATCAAAAAGTTGTCCAGATGCACAAACGCAAAATGATTAATTTTACTGTTGAAAAGAAAATGGTTGCTAAATGTGTTAATGCTGATTGTTTTTCTTTAGGCCCCTTCTCAGAATATGATGAAGAAGATGTTTTGAGTAGTAAGAAACCAGATTCACTTGATGACTTACACACCTGGATATATTTAGGAACAAAAAATAAGTTGTCACCTACAGAAAAAGCAATAATTACATTAAAACGTGTTAGTGATGTTAACCCTAATGTTATTAATGACGAATTTTTAAGTGCCGGAAGTGTTATTGGCAATTCTAATGGCGAGATGGATCTTTATCCTGGAATTTATGAAGTTAATATCTTAATAACAAACGCAGAACCATTTATTATACCAAAAGAAGAGCGTTGTATTAATTCATATACTTGTTTTGATCTTGACGAGATTAATTTAGATGCTCGAGTTTCCGGTCAATTAACTTGGAAAGAAAAGAAATATTATCTCACTATAACTTCTGATGATTTGTACGGATCAAATCAAATTACATTTTATGTAATCGGAATGGATTGGGAATCTGTTCCACAACAAGCACACATCAGAGTAATGGAAGATTTAGATATAATGGGGCAGTTAGGAAATTACTCCCAAACTTATTACAAACAATTACAACCAGAATATAACTAGTTACAATAAAATATAATCAAAAAAAACATGAAACCGCAAACGGAAAAAAAGGTCTGGAGTTTTGTTGGACTATTTATTATTGCTTTAGTGATCAGCATGCCCTTTTATTCTGCTGATGCCATGGCCGTAAATGTACAGATTACCAAAAATCAAGGTGATTTAGGTATTGATAAGTACTTGAATGCTGATGGCGATACTTGGACTGTTGAAACTTTGATTACTGATTCAACCGCTGAAATTAAAGCTGATGAAGTTAAGATTAAAATTGGAAACAAAGAAACGGACTTTGACACCTGTACAAATACCGATTTGGGGGTTACTTGCGAATATATTAGTCCTTTAGTTGATGGAATTAAAGAGAAAGCTTACAACTTCCAAGTTCTATATTATGCTAAAGATCTTAACGGTCATGATATTGTTCCAACTCCAGGAAATGGTGATGTCATAAAAGCTGACGGTTCTGCTCCTCAAGTTCAATACATAGAACTATATCAAAACAAAGATGATGGCACGGTGCGTTTTGACTTTATTGCTGATGATAAGTATGAAGGTGTTCCTTCTATTGGTATCAAGACTATTGAAATTTTGGATGCAGATACCGGTGCAGTTTTAAAAACGATGTCTGGTAAGATTGTTGGTGATGACACACCTTTTAGATTTAGTCAAGAAAATAACGGAAATATTTTAGATGTACCTTTTGATGGTGACGGAAATAAGAGAATTAGAGTTAAAGCAGAGGATCATTTAGGTCATAGTAAAACCAGTCCAGTGTTTACTTTTGATGGCGACTTTGTTAAACCAGAAATACAGGGGTTAGAATTACCTCAGTTAGGTAAATTTATCGGTGACTTTATTATTCCATCAGATGTTAGCGTTGATGTTTTTGAAAAGAAGGGGCTTAGGGAAGTAACAGCATTCTCTGATCAAGCAGCGTTAGATGGAGATGTGGCTGATTGTACTCCTGATATCGATGAAGATGGATTATATCATTGCATTTGGGAAAATATAGAAATAAAACCGGAAGGCCAAATTTCTGTTAAAGTTATTGCTAAGGACCAGTTTGGAAATAGTGCTGAAAAAACTTTATCACAAACCTTTACTAAAGATGTTACGGCCCCAAAGTTAAGATATTTCAATAGCGAAAGGATGTTTGATAATAATGGTTATGTTAAAAGTGGTGAGCAAAGAATTGTCTTAGAGGTTGCAGAAATTGGTTCAGGGATAATTGAAGATGGGATCAGAGCTAATTTAGGTTCTTTAGGTGGAACGGAAAATGTTCCGCCAACAAGTTGTAATGAGACTACTTATGGATTAAGTTGTTATTGGGATACTAGTGCCAGTTTTACTGCAGGTATGGCTACAATTAGTTTGTCAAAATTTGAGGACAATGTTGGCAATGATGGAAAGGCTGATGCTGTTGAGATTTTAGTAGATACTGAAGGACCTAAGGTTGAACAGTTCCAAATTTATGGTGGAGATAAAGATTATTTTCAAAGTAATGATCAACTTAAAATTAATTTAGTCGCTTCTGAATTATCTGGCTTAATTGTTTTATTAGATTTAAAGGGTATTGTCAATGATGCAGAAATAAAATATCCTGCTTCCATATACACTCGTTCTTTTGACGAACCGGAAGGGTGGGTAACCTTTACTGAGAAGGATTGTGAAAGAATAGAAGGCGGGAAATGGAATTGTGAATTTTATACTGATAAAATAAAAAGTGGTCCTGATGAGGTTCAACTTAAAGTTAAGGTTCAGGATACTGCAGGAAATGATGCTGCTTCTTGGCCAGATCAAGATGTTTTTCAATCCAAAGTTAAGAATGCTCAATTAAAAGATGAAAGTAATCACGCAGTTTTAAGTTTTGAATTATTAGGGTTAAGTACTGAGAATACTCCTGATTACTGGGAGCAAGGTAAGACTACTGCTTTAGGCGGTTTATCAAACTTTATTGATTTGGACACAACAGAATTAGCGTATACTAGAATGCCTTTTAGAGTTGTTCTAGAAACTACTGGTAAGAAAGTTGAAGCATTAGAGATAAAGTTAGTTGGTTGTTATCCTAAAGATTCTAGTGAAGCAAAAGCTCCACCACTCTCTTCTGCAATTACTGTAGACAATTCTGCTGAAACTCCTGTTCCTGAAACAACTGCTGAAGCTCCCCTAACCGGACAGGCTGCAGAAGGAGTTACTCAGTTCTCTGAAGAAACTGCAGCCACCGAAGCACCAGTAGTAAGTAGGACTTTAATTTATGGTGGAGTGACTCCATTAGGTACAGCAAATCCAATGCCCACTATTGTTATTGAACTTGAACCTTTTAATGGTCGAGAGATGTTTAATCTTGCTAAATCCGGTGGAGAAGATTTTGAGAAACATAGTGTTGATTACATTTGTAAGATGAGTGTTTTTAGTAAGGTTGGTGATTTAGCTATTAACGCTGCTGAGTTACAAGATGTTATCATTACTGTTCCTTTCGGCTTTACTAGTTTAGGCAGTCAGGATGAAACTTTATCCCAAGAAATTAAACGAAGTAGAGATGAAATCAGAACTGGTTTCTGGGGAGTTTTAGGTAAGTTAGCAGTTATCATGAAATGGTTAGGTTATATTGCTGGTCTGGCAAGCACGATTGTTGGTGCTATCAATTTAATTAATGGAATTAAGGCGGGTTTAAATCCTGCATATACTGTTCAAATTACAAAAGCGGCAGGAATCTCTGCCTGTTTTGGAACTGATAGCGGAACAAACGCAGGCGGGGATGTTGTTGAAGCTTTAAGTGTTGTCATTAATATTCTTGGTTGCACAAGTAATGGTAACAGTCCTTCTTGGATGAAATGGTATGATGAATGGTTGGGGATGATTCCCAAATATTATAATGAGCTACTTTCCTTTGAAGTGGGTCAAAGTCCTAATCTTAATCTTGCAGGTACCCAAGCAGGATCACAACGAGCATCTGCAAGTTATATGCCTGCAAGGAGTGTTAAAGATAACTTGTACTTATCAATTGCCGGAGTTTGTTTACCTGGTATTATTCAAAACTTAGACAAATACAGACAGATCAAGTGTAGAAAAGTTATGTGTTTAGAGAATGAGGTTGCTTCTGGATTAACTACAATTCATGCTTGTAATGAATTAGAAAGTATGATGATTTGTAAGTATTTTATCGGTGAGTTGTGGTATATTTTTCCATTCTCACAGTTTTTTGACAAGATAATTACTGCATTATGGAACTCGTTAAAAGACCCAATATCTTTAGTTCATACAATTTCAATTTTGGGATGTGGAATTGCTTGTCTTGCTGATGAGAAAGTTTCACAAACTTGTCAAGTTATCTTCAGAATTTGGGATGCTATAGATTGGTTAACTGGAACTGTCGGTTTCATTACTACTATCGTTAATGATATTAAAGGTGGTGGATTAAATTATTGCGACAGTGTGGGGTTAGGTGGATTTTAAGATGACAATGAAAAAGAGTATGATGGTATTTGTACTATTGATGTTAATACTTAGTCCTCTGACTATTGCTGCAGAGAACGTTACTTCTGAACCTTCTACTGATTGTAGTTTCTTTTGTAAAGTTTCTAAGTTCCTTTGGGGTTCTTCTGAAGGTGGTGTGCATGGATAAAGCTTTAGTAGTCTTTCAAGATAAGAAAATTCGAAGGCTTTGGCATGATAATAGATGGTTTTATTCTGTCGTTGACATAGTTGCTATTTTAATAGAACAGGAAGATTTTCAAACTGCTAGGAAATATTGGAATAAGCTTAGCCAACGTATAAGGGAAGAAGGAAGTGAAGTGGTGACAAATTGTCACCGGTTGAGATTGTCCGTTCCAGATGGGAAAATGAGAGAAACTGACTGTGCTGATGCTAGGTCTATTTTTCGGATAATCCAGTCAATCCCGTCAAAGAAAGCTGAGGTGGTCTGAAAATGGGACAACTGGACCAAAAATGGGACACTATCATGAGTTATTTTTTTGATTCTCCCTCGCGCAGTTACCAGATCAGAGAATTGGCTCGATTAACAAAAATACCTAAAACCACATTATCAAAATACATGCAGAAATTGCTTTCCCAGAGACTGATTTTAAAAGAGAAAAAAGGTCTTTTTTACTCTTACAAATCAAATAACTCAGACTTTTATTATCGTTTTTATAAGCGTATGTGGATTATAGAAAAGATTTATCGTAGCGGATTGGTTAGTTTCTTGGAAGAAACTCTTTATCCAGAAGTTATTTTTTTGTTTGGCAGTGCGGCAAAAGGGGAGTTTGTAAAAGAAAGCGACCTGGACATTTTTGTTTTGGCACCTGAAAAGAAGATCGACTTAAAGATGTTTGAGAGAAAATTGGGTAAGAAGATTAATTTACTTTTCAAGGATAAATTTACTAACTTAAGTTTGGAATTATCTAACAATATTATTAACGGACATAAGCTAAGCGGACATTTGAAGCTAAGATGAACACAGAATTGATGAATTGGGAACAGTGTAAAGAAGAATTTATCCGTGAGGTTCATGTTGATTATGATAAGGTAAGGTCTATACTAAAAATGTGTGCTGTACGTTTAAGGGTGTTGGAACAGATTCAATTAGATGATGAGACTGCTTCGATAATTGCAGAGGATTATTATGAAATTGTTAAAGAGTATCTTACTGCATTGATGTTGACTAATGGACTAAAATCCAGCAACCACGAATGTTTAGTGTCTTTCTTTAACCAGAAGTATTCTGACAAGGATTATGAAGTCAAACTGCTTTATGAGTTGAAGAAAGTTAGGAACAGGATCAGTTATGAAGGATTTTTTGTGGATAAAAGTTATGTGCAAAGAAACAAGCTGGAATGGCAACATATCATTGAACTTTTAGACAAAGAGATTAAGGAAAAACTTAAAAGTAATTAAATATTAATGATGACAATGAAAAAAAGTATGGTGATGTGCGATGGTTGAAGATGTTGCATTAGTTTGGTTAAAGCAAGCTGAACGTGATCTTAAGAGTGCCAACAATAGTTACAAGTCTAAGGATTATTACGTTACTGCTTTACTTTGTCAACAAGCGGCAGAGAAAGCATTAAAATATTTGTATATCTGTAACAATAACAAGCTAATCAGAACACACGATCTGGTACAATTAGCTAAAGAGATTAAAGCACCGTTAGAAATCATTAAGAATTGTTCTACTCTCAACCCAATTTATGTTGAAGTTCGTTATCCGGAAGATACTGACCTTCCGGCTGATAAAGTTGATAATAAAATTGCTTTACACCTATTAAAGAAAACTGAAGAGGTAATAGTATGGGTAAGAAAACAGAACTGAACCGGAACCTACGTGAATTTGTTCAAAAAGTTTCTTCTGATATAAAGATTACTGAAATGTATCTATTTGGTTCTCGTGCTTGGGGCAAACCACGTAAAGATAGCGATGTTGACTTATTAGTTGTTTCTTCTAAATTTAAGAAAAAACAAAAACTGTCTAGGGCACCATCATTGTACCTGGCTTGGGATTTAAAGTACCCTGTAGATTTTTTATGTTTGACTCCAGAAGAGTTTAAGGAAAAACAGAAGATAAAATGGAGTTTAGTCAATCAAATCGTAAAAGAGGGGATTAAAGTAGTATGACAATGAAAAAAAGTATGGCGATGTTTGTACTATTGATGTTAATACTTAGTCCTCTGACCATTGCTGCAGAGAACGTTACTTCTGAACCTTCTACTGATTGCGGTTTCTTTTGTAAAGTTTCTAAGTTCCTTTGGGGTTCTTCAGAAGCAAGAGCCGGAGCAGGATGGTTTGATAGATAAAAATGAAAAATATTGCTAAAAAGACTAAGGACAATGATTATAATCAATTAATCAGTTCTGTCGGCGTTTTATTAGAACAAGCTAGAAAAGATGTTTATTATCAAATAAATCAAATCTTGGTTAAAACCTATTGGGAGATTGGGAAAAGGATTGTTGAGTTTGAACAGAAAGGTAAGGAAAAAGCAGAGTATGGTAGTGGTCTTTTGGATAAGCTTTCTAAAGATTTAAAGTTGAAGTATGGCAAAGGTTTTAGTAGGAGAAATGTATTGGATATGCGACGTTTTTATATCAACTATTCAAAATGGCAGACGGTGTCTTCCAAATTAAGTTGGAGTCATTATATTGAGTTGTTAGGTTTAGAAGATTCTTTAGAAAGAGGTTTTTACGAAAAGCAATGTTTGATGGAACGATGGTCCGTTAGGGAGTTAGTAAGACAAAAGAATTCTGCTTTATTCCAAAGGCTTGCTTTAAGTAAAAATTCTACAGAATTAGTGAAGTTATCCAAACAAGGTCAAGTTATAGAAAAACCGGAAGATATTATTAAAGACCCGTATGTTTTAGAGTTTCTTAAAATTCCAGAATGTTATAATTATTCTGAAAGAGAGTTAGAACAAAAAGTTATTGATAATTTACAACATTTCTTATTAGAATTAGGGAAGGGATTTACTTTTGTAGCTCGTCAGTTTAGGATGTCTTTGGGTAATAAACATTATTATGTTGATCTGGTTTTTTATCATAGAATTTTAAAATGTTTTGTTTTAATTGACTTAAAAGTTGGCGAAGTAAATCACCAAGATGTTGGCCAGATGAACTTATATCTTAATTATTTTAAAAAAGAAGAGGGTTCATTAGATGATAATGAACCAATTGGGATTATTTTATCAGCTAAAAAAGAAGATGTTGAGATGGAATATGCTTTAGGAGGGATAACTAACAAACTGTTTGTATCAAAATACAAGCTTTACTTACCAGATAAGAAAGAACTAGAGGAACAAGTCAGAAAGATATTAAAAGAGTAAAATATTAATGATGACAATGAAAAAAAGTATGGCGATGTTTGTACTATTGATGTTAATACTTAGTCCTCTGACCATTGCTGCAGAGAACGTTACTTCTGAACCTTCTACTGATTGTAGTTTCTTTTGTAAAGTTTCTAAGTTCCTTTGGGGTTCTTCAGAAGCCAGAGCCGGTCA
>Ga0210006_1000886_pt1 | contig 21897 bp, 24 predicted proteins | sample CryGey02umfilter_2_FD_185452 | JGI IMG/M metagenome (GOLD analysis project Ga0210006, IMG submission 185452) | Groundwater microbial communities from aquifer in Utah, USA - Crystal Geyser 4/10/14 0.2 um filter (SPAdes) (version 3) | ecosystem: Environmental > Aquatic > Deep subsurface >... | reverse complement strand
TGGAACACCTTTGATCAGTACTTTTCTCCTATACTTCACTGGACACACTAGATGGTACAAAATCTGGGTTTTATTGTGACTTTTTTTGATGTGCTCGGACATATGTTCGATTGTACCATATATCCTCGGACAGCCGAGCAAGCTCCCCTGTCTTCTTTAAGAATAAAAAACGTCACACGTGTGACGTTTTTTATTTTGTAGATAATAGAATGCTATTATTGACTTTTTCCAAAAAATTGCTTAGGGTACATCTAGTGGTCTGCTCTCGAAGTGGGCTATCGACGTACAGGCAGATGTGAAAGCCACAACGTGCAGCGTGGTAGTGTCGCATCTGCTGTAGGTCTCCCGGGAGGCAACGTACTCTGCTCTTGTCTGTGTCATGTCAATCACGTGTGCTTCCCGGGCATTCACACCACGTCCGCTCGACACTATCGGTCGGACACCTTAGGAGACGATGCGCCTTCTGCCACCGTCTCCTTTCCTCCACTTTACCAAAAAACAACGCCTAACGCGTTGTTTTTTTATTTCTTTATGCTCAAAACTCTATTGTCTCCTGCTTTGCACCGCCCCGCTCTTCATTGTTTTCAAAAATTTTCACCGCACCAAATTCACCATCATAGCCAGGCTTGATTACAATATTTCTTTTTCGAACTCTGTCAATCGCAATGGCGATTTGTTTTGTACTTGCCTTTTCAATATTTGAAAGTGACACATCGAGCAATATATGAAACTCACTGCCAAGCTCTGTCACAAGTTTCTGATATGTTGCTTGTACTGTTTTCGTAGCCCACCCTTTTTGTACAGTATCTGCAATAATTTCAGCAAGAGGCACGAGGCTTGTATAGAGAACACGTGTTTTACCATGTTCTTTTGCCTCTTCTTTCGTTCTATCACCTAGTTCCATTACACGATGCATCACACCGATGACGAGTGGTTTTTTACACTTCGGACAAATCCCTTTGTGTGTTTTTGTTTCTTCTGGATAAAATGATACACCACAGTCTCGATGCCCATCCATGTGATACTTTCCTTCTTCTGGATAAAATTCTATGGTACGTAAAAATCTGTTTTTATCCTGTGTTCTGAGGATGTCAAAAATCTCATCGTAGGTGATAACATCTTCTGATGCAAATTGCATGATATTTGCTTCGCGTCCAAGCTTTGCGGGACTATGTGCATCTGAATTTGAAATAAGAGTAATGTTGTCGAGCATACTCAAATGCCAATTCATCAGAGGATCACTCGATAGTCCTGTTTCTATAGCAAAGATTTCTGGTGCTAATTCATCAAACGCTTCCTCGAGAGAGTCATATCCCCCTTTACTCCCAAAAATTCCAAACCAAGGTGTCCACGCGTGTGCTGGGATGATATAGCAACGTGAATCGATATTTTTTATATATTCTAACAGTGTCTTGACCGTCATGCCAAGAATCGGACGCCCATCAGAATGAAGATTAAAACCATCATTTGTAAGTGACGTATTTAATTGTTCAACGACCTCAAGTGTTGGACAAAATACAAGTACATGCACGCGTCGTGTTTTATTCTTATGTTTTTTGATGCATGCAATTTCTGTACTCAAAATAAATTTTGTCTGAGGAACATGCCCATTAAAATTTGGAAGTTGTTTGTATTTTGTTTCTTGTAATTTGTAAATGCCAGGTGATGATTCAACAAGCCATTCCTTCATATGTGCAAACCACCGAGGATGCGTGATATCACTAGCAGATACAATATCTATCCCTCGGATTTCACACGTTCGCGCGATTTCAGGCAATTCTAAATGTTTTGAACAGGCACGAGAATATTTTGAATGGGTGTGCAGATCGAGAATTTGTGTAATCATAACGGCTTTTTTACAAAGACATTAATCCATTCCACGAGTACAATCGTATTGTGCACACTGCTCTCATATATTTCAATAGTATCAAATCCAACATCTGCAATAATATTTTCAATCTCTCTCTTTTCTATATATGAAAAAAATCTTTTCTGATCTGCAAGACGTGGATCAGATATTGTTTCTTCACTATTCCCTTTTTTTACTGAAACATACATAATTCCACCGGACTTCAATACACGAAATGCTTCACTCAATGCCAAACGGACATCGTCCTTCTTGAGATGTAACAATACTGCATTGCACCAAATACCATCAAATGTATTGTCTGAAAAAAGGAGGTCAAGAACGTCCATTTGTTTAAATGTGGCTTTTGGGACAGTGTCTTTTGCAAGTTCAATGAATGCTTTAGTAAGATCTATCCCAATCACAACATATCCTTTCTCAACAAAATTCGCACTATCGCGTCCTGGTCCACAGCCGATATCTAAAATGTGTTTTCCTGAAAGCAAAGATATAAATCTATCAATTTTTTCTGTATCCAAAAAATTTATTCGGGACTTTTGGTACGATACTGCATGTTTGTTATACGTATCAATTGTTTCTTTTTGATAATCTCTCATTATTACAGTATACCAAATCTAAGCAAGGTATCGAAGGAAAACATAGGCAGTGCTTGCTAACAACACGAAAAGTGTCACAGGGACAGCGACCTTCATATATTCAAAAAATCCAATGTGATGTCCAGCCTTTTCTGCCATCCCTTTCACAACCACATTTGCAGAGGCTCCAATGATTGTCGCATTTCCACCAAAATCAGCGCCAATAGCAAGTGCCCACCACAATGGTGCAGGGTCTACGATATGCCCTGCTGCTGAAATTTCCTTTACTAAGGGAATCATTGTAGCAACAAAAGGAATGTTATCAACAATAGCAGAAGCAATAGCAGAACCCCACAGTATCGCAAGCGTTGTAATACTAAGATTTCCTGCTGTCACAGAAAGCATCCAATTTGCAGCTACCTCAATAATACCTGCACGTTCGATACCAGTGACCAGCACAAAAAGCCCTGCAAAAAAGAAAATGGTTCCCCATTCTACCTCTCGCAAATGATCTTCAGGATCATTAAGTGTCAACAAGAGAAGAAACGCAGCTCCTGCAAGTGCAATCGTTGCCACCTCGATGTGCGTCACTGCATGTGTCAAAAATCCTACAAATACAAGTGCAAATACAATCAATGACTTTACCAAGAGAGGTATATCAGTAAGTGCTTCTTTAGGGTTGAACTTCATAATATTCGCCCTATGTTCATCGGTCGTCACAAATGCATGTCTATATTTTACAAGCAGAAAAAGCATAACAACCACAAAACTGAGCAGAGCAACAGGGCCTAGATTGAAGAGAAAATCATTAAATGTCAAACCAGATGCACTCCCTATAAGAATATTTGGAGGATCACCAATAAGTGTTGCTGCGCCGCCAATATTTGAAAAAAGAATAATTCCAACCAAGTACGCTTTTGGATCAATATGCAAATTATTTGTAATGACAAACGTAACTGGCACCATGAGAAAGACAGTCGTGACATTGTCGAGAAAAGCAGAAAAAACGCCAGTGATCAGACCCAACAACAAAAATATTGCAATTGGTTTTCCTTTTGCTATTTTTGCAGCACGGATAGCCACATATTGAAACATCCCACTTTCTTTTGCAATACCCACAATCACCATCATTCCGATCAAAAGACCTAGGGTATTAAAATCTATTCCTTCGAGTGCTTGGTCTTGTGTCAAAATACCGAGCAGGACCATGAGCGCGGCACCAGAAAGTGCCACCACGGTTCGATGAAATTTTTCAGAAATAATAACAATGTATGAAAGTAAAAAGATGGCCAGAGCCATTATTGACAGAGTCTGCATATATTAATTTAAATATGAACCAATACCGAGCACTTTCCCTACCGCGCGTTTTATATCGGTTCTATTAAGATACCCAACAAGTTTGCCTTGTACATCTACCACTGGGAGTTGGCGAATATGAAATTCTGACAACATTGTGACGGCTTTCATAAGGCTACCATGTTGTTCAATCGTCTGAACGTCTTTTGTCATAAACTGCTCAATAACATCATCCTCTACCTCTTCTACACGATTGCAAAATGTATCAGCCGACTCAAACGCAGCAAGATGCTCATCCTCCTCGAGATAATCAGGAACGATATGCTTGATAATATCCCATGATGATAAAATACCTGCAACATGACCATCACCGTCAATGATGACAATGCCATTAGTTTTTTTATCAAGCATAGTCTCGATGGCATCGTGGACTGTAGCAGAGGCAGGGAGCGTTACCACGTCGTCACGCATCCATTCATCGATCGTGAAGGTGCACTGCTGGAGAGGTTTATCTATTGTCATAAACATATACAAAAAAAAGGGGATGTTTTCATCATACTCCTCTCTTTTTGCGTTTGCAATATAGGACTGTGTATTAGTCTACAAATTCGATTTCATCTTCTCCTAGTCTTCGGCTTCCTACATCGTTTGTCTGCTCTTCGTGTATCTGAGCAAGAAGGCCCGGCGTTCTGGCAATGAGAAAAAAACTCTGTCCCATGCGAACATCAAATCCCATATCGCACAGAATCGCTGCAAATGTGCCGTCTATATTGAGTGGAAGTGGCTTGGACGAAATCTTGTTCAATTCATCTTTGACTTTCAGCGCAAATTCAGAATGTTTCCCATAGATACCAAGCTCTTTTGCAATACCGAATAATGTCACAGAACGTGGATCGATGTCTGTAAAAATTTTGTGACCGTAGCCAGGAATACGTACTTTTTGTTCTTTGAGTTTTGCGACCAATCCACTGACATCTTTTTCATCAGCATGCTCGTAAAAAAATTCCATTGCACCTTGTCCGGCAATACCATGACGAGGGCCAAAACCAAGAATCCCTGCTGCCAACGCTGTGTGAGTGCTATTTGCAGCTGATGCGGATATACGTGCTGTCATCCCAGAAACAGTACCTGGACCGTGGTCAATTGCTGACACAAAGAGTGCGTTGAGCATCTTTGTTTCAGACTCAGATGGAGGTTTGCCAGTGAATAGTAAATAAATTACTTCCACAAAAGAATGCTTCTGTACCAACTCTTCAAGTTTATGACCACGAATAATTTCTTGGTCGTCTTTTATATTTGTGATGGATGTTTGAAATTTCATAGAAAAATATTTACAAAATAAATCCGTTCAAATCTGTTTGATCTATCTCATCCGTGTGCTATTGTAGGCACCACTATTTATGCAAACGGTTTGACCAACTCTGCAAGTTGTTCATAATCCTCCGCCACCAACGCGCCAACAGTTTTCAACGCTGCTTCTTTTTCTGCGGCTCCTTTTCCTCTCTCTACAATCGCTCCTGCATGCCCGATGTTCATTCCTTCTGGCAGGGTATTGGCAAACTTTCCACCGACATAAATCGCGAGGGGTTTGGTAAATTCTCCTTTTTCTATCATTTCTACAATTTCAAATTCATAACTTCCCCCATGTTCTCCGAAGACAACCACGGCTTTTGTTTGTTCATCGGCTTCAAACAATCGAAGCAAATCTGCATACGTCGTCCCCATCAATAAATCTCCTCCTACGTGTACAGCAGCACTTTGTCCCATGCCAGCCTTTCGTATTTGCCAGCTAACTTCATTTGTCATGCCACCAGAACGAGAAATAATCCCGATACTGCCAGGGGTGAAAATTTCGTCAGCTTGTGCTTTTGGTCCACCTACTACACCTACTCGCCCAACACCAGGATTGATATACCCGAGCGAACTTGGTCCGATGATTTGTGCGCCACGTTCTTTTGCAGCAGCAAGGCAATAGGCCGTGTCTTTTATTGGAACTCGTTCGACGATCGTATTGATTTGCATTATCCCTGCTTCAATCGCCTCAAGGATAGCAGACTTCGCTGCGAACGGTGGGACATAAATCGTACTTGTCGTGATATCTGGAATTGTGGCAACTGCTTCTGCAACGGTATTGAACACAGGTTTACCAAGTACTTCTTCTCCTCCTTTTCCCGGCCGTACACCTCCGATGACATCAGTGCCGTATTCAAGCATAGCAGCCGCAGCCTTTTGTCCTTCGTTGCCAGTGATTCCTTGGACGAGGACTTTTGTGTTGTTGTTGATGAGAATAGACATAGTATTTTTAATTCATTATATCTGCTCGTACCTTCATTTTCATACCATTCATTTTTTACGCGATGAAATATAACTTACCGATTTCGCTACCATAGCACCACCCACTAAACCAATCGCAACATACTGAATAATTCCACCGAGCAACATTGCAACTATTTCAATTACAGTATTATTGTTTACCCAAGCTTCAGGAAGAAAGGATGCTCCTGTTATGAATACAAAGGAACCTGGCACACCTAAACCAAGTATACCCATGACACTATCTGAACAATCCCAGCATCCATTTACAGCAATTACAAACACTACCAAAAAAATATAGAGAGCCATACCTATGCCAGCACCAGCAGCTTCATAATTTCGTCGTTCTTTGAATGACATCATAAAATGAATGTATTATTTTTTATTCACCATCTCCGCCAGCACCTTCGCTGTCTCACTCATACTAACTTCCTTTCCGAAAAGTTTCATATTCAAATGATTTCTCTCGGCACATTCTTGCATGAGGCGCATTCCTTCTTTGTCATGTGGTCCTGCCCGGCGCACGACAATAGGATACGTTGGTTTTATTTCATCAAGAGCATCTACAATACCATGAAATGTTTCCTCTACATTTGTGAAATTGGCGACAACACCACACATCCACACTCCCTTAATACCTGGTTTTGATAAAACGATTTTTGTGAGCTGATACACTTTTTCCCTCGGAGGATTCCCAGAATATTCAGTGTAATTTGCTGGTTTTAACCCGACGGTTGCCAAAGCGTCCATATTTGCAATGCTTGCACCACCACCATTCAAAATCAACGCGACATCGCCATCCATTTCGATATACTTCCCGGCTGTCCCTTGATAATATTTTTCTCCCTTATCAATATCCTGCACTGCGATTTCTCGCTCTGTGGCAGGACGTCCGAGCATCGTCCGAGATTCAAATTCTTCCCAGTCGGTAATCACGTTTGGGTCTTGTCCCTTTTCTACAGCACGCGTTTTTGCATCTTTTGAATGTCGATAAAATGCGTCATCATCAAGTGCGACTTTTGCGTCGGCGGCAATCCATTCCCCTGATGCAGTTTTCACCAGTGGGTTAATTTCTACTTGCCTACAATCTTCTTGGAGAAATACATTCCAAAGTTCCTGAGCATACGGAATATCTTCTCCAATTTCTAATGTTAAATTACTAATTTCTAATGGATATTTTTCGATGTTTTCTTCTGACACGTCTTCTATATCAACTCCACCGTGCTTTGAATAAATAAGCATCGGTTGCTTTCTATTTGTGTCGTACGTAATCGACATGTAATGCTCTTCGGCAATGTTCAATTTTTCTTCAATGCGAACAGCCGTAACATATTGCCCTTTTATATTCATTGAAAACAATTCATCTACAACATTTTGAACATGTAGAACACCTTCATCTTTATTGCAGAATCTTATCCCATTATTTTTTCCACGTTTTCCAGAAAGCACTTGAGCTTTCACCACGACATCAGAAACGTTCAATTCTGAAAATACATCACCGGCCTTTTCTTCTCGTCGTACAACAATACCACGAGGAATCTTGATCCCATGTTTTTCAAACAATTGTTTTCCTTCAAATTCGTAGAGATTCATAAAGTTAATGAACTAGTGGCTATTAACAAAAAAGTTCATAGTTACTAGTTAATCGTTCGTTGATACAAAGTCCATTCTGAAATTTTTTCCATGATCAGTAAAACCAAGTCGTTCATACAGTAAATGTATGCCGTTTTTTCCATATCTACTCTGAGCAATCAACTTCCGACACCCGTGTTTCTTTGCTTCATCTATGACATGTTGAATAAGTAGTGTTCCAATACCTTTCCCGCGCTGTGTATCATCAACAAATACATCTTCGATAAGACCATACGGTTCATCGTGTAAATCATTTACAATAAAAAAAAGTGATATACGCCCAACTATTTTTCCATCTTCTTCCATCGTAAATTTTATTGCTTTTGATTGTATTTCTTGTGATCGAATGTCCATACATTACAATATTATATCTTTCAAAAGTGTACCAAGTTTTTCTGGATCAAGTCCTCCACCCGTTCGTTCATAATCACCAATCATCACTCGCGGGTCCTCTATATCATTCTTGATAAGAGACCAAGCTTTTTCTTCATATCGTTTTTGTTCTTGGGTTGTCAATTCGTGATTATTGTACACAATACCATCGAGTGGTCGTGGCAGATACTGTTCTAGTTCTGTAATGAATTCAGACACCGTTTCAGGGCCTGCTTCACCAATAGTTTCATACGCATTGCCGACAACGTACATCAACGTTGCCTTTGATTTTTGAATAGCCTCTTTCATGCCATCGGCTAACAGCGCGGCCACAATAGAACAATACAAACTTCCTGGTCCCAAAAGAATAATATCAGCTTCTTCAATTGTCTTTTTTGCACCATCAAAAATAGTTGCAGTTGGTTCAAGCCAGGCTTTCACAATGCGATGTTCACGTGAAGCTGGCCTATCATTCGCGCCTTCTGTTTTAACTATTTCTCCATTGTCCAATTCTACACAAAAATCCACCACATCAAGTGTGGCTGGATATGCGTGTCCAACAGCACCAACAATTTGTTCCAGGGATTCTTGCGCTTGCATAAAACTCAATCCTTTTTCTTGCAAGAGTGAGTACCACAAAATACCAATATAATAGCCATCAAGTTTTGGAGCGACATCCGAGATTCTGTTTCGATAAAAAACTTGTTTCAACATGTGTGGATCTTGATTGGAAAACGCAAGCGTCGTCCGCATGAGATCACTTGCAGGCAAAAATCCTGTTTGCTCTCGCAGTTTTCCATTTGCGCCACCACTGTCTGACATAGAAACAACGGCAGAAAGTGAAATCTGTTCAAGAAATGTTTTGCATGCTTGGACAGAAACAGCTGTTCCATTTCCTCCACCAATGGCAACAATATTTTTTTTCATACTACACAAATAATGATTCAAATTGTTCTCGCGTACAGGCTTCGAGACTGTCAAAGATATGATCCGCAACGTCAGATACTTGTTCATGAGAAAAATATCGTGCATCTGGGACAGCAATACACATCATCCCTGCTGCCTTTGCCGCTTTCATACCATTGAGAGAATCTTCTATTACAATACAGTGTTCTGGCAAAATGTCCAAGGCTTTGGCTGTTGCAAGATATACGTCTGGGGCAGGTTTGCCTCGCTTTTCGGAAAAGGCTGAATGGAGAGAATCAAATTCACCAAATCCAAAATGAGACACCACGGTTTCAATCAATACCATGGGAGAAGATGAAGCAATTGCTGTTTTTACTCCCATGTTCTGTGCAGTCCTCACTGCTGCCAAGGCGCCGGGTAGTACCTTTCCGTCCTTTGTTTTTTCTACAACGAGACGTATCAATTCATCAGTAGCTTCATCGACAGTCATGCCTTCCCATGGTTCGGATGCGTAGCGAAGTGCGATCACTTCGTCACAGCGCATCCCCATCGTCTCTGCCATACGTTCTCGTGTCATCGGGACGCCAAGACGGGTAAATAACTCAATACCCGCGTCTTTCCATATTAGCTCGCTATCGATGAGGACACCGTCCATGTCAAAAATAATTGCTCTTTGTTTCATAGTTATTATTCTACCGTAACTGATTTTGCAAGATTTCTAGGTCTATCTACATCTTTGCCAAGTGCAACTGCGGTATAGTATGCAAACAACTGCAATGGAATCGTATTGAGAAGTGGTTGGAGAAGCTCCATCGTATCAGGCACGTACATAACATCATCTGAAAGTTCTTTTGCTCCAGCATCACCGTCTGTTGCAATAAGAACAATAGGAGATTTTCGCGCACGAATTTCTTCGATATTGCTACGCATTTTATCATAGAGCTGATCCTTCGTCATGATGGCCATCACAGGAAATTCTGGTGAGAGAAGCGCAAGTGGACCATGTTTCAACTCTCCTCCTGGATAGGCCTCGCTGTGAATATAGGTAATTTCTTTCAGCTTAATAGATCCTTCCAGCGCAACGGGGAAATTTGATCCTCGTCCTATATAGAAGAAATCTGTATAGTGCGCATATTTTTCTGCTATCCGCTTTATCTCATCTTTTCTTTCAAGAATCATCTGCATCTTTCCTGGAATCTCTCGAAGTGCATACAGCAAACGTTGCCCTGTCGCTGGGCTAACACGTTTCAGTCGTCCAAATTCGAGTGCATAGAGAAGTAAAATTGCCACCATGTTGGTGTATGCTTTTGTCGAGGCAACTGCCAACTCTGGGCCAGCGTGAATATAACTTCCACCATCTGTTTCTCTCGCAATGGTAGAGCCAATAACATTCACAATACCACGAACAAAGGCACCTTTTCGTTTTGCTTCTCGGACTGCGGCAAGTGTATCCAGAGTTTCGCCAGATTGAGATATAGCAAATACCAATGTATGTTCATCAATAATCGGATCACGATAGCGAAATTCACTTGCGATGTCTACGTCAACGGGAATTCCGGCAAGACGTTCGATGGCATACTTTCCTGCCAACGCAGCATAACTTGCTGTTCCACACGCAATAAGAATAATGCGATTCACACTTCGCATTTCATCGATCGTCATATTAAGTCCACCAAGATATGCAGTTCCTTCTGCAAGATTATATCGACCACGAATGGCATCTTGAAACACTTGTGGCTGATCAAAAATTTCCTTGAGCATAAAATGATCAAAGCCTTGTTTTTCGGCTTGTTCATCATTCCACTCAATTTCCTCAACATGTTTTGTGACGAGCTGATCAAACAAATCTGTTGTCTCCATGCTGTCTTTTTTGATGACAGCGACTTCTCCGTCTTCAAGAAAAATAACTTTTTTTGTGTATGGCAAAATGGGTGTTGCATCACTGGCAACATATTGTTCCCCATCACCGACACCAATCACAATGGGGCTTCCAAGTCTTGCCGCAACCATTTCATCAGGGTGATCTGCATGCATGACCACAATCCCATATGTTCCGCGAACAAGTTTGAGTGCTTCTACGACTGCCTTTTTCAAATTACCGTCGTACTTCAATCCAATAAGATTCGCAAAAATTTCTGAGTCAGTCTGTGATTCAAGTATGACATTACCTAATTTTTCTTTTAATTCTCTATAGTTTTCAATGATCCCATTGTGAACCAATACCAACTTTCCATTCATCGCAACATGCGGATGCGCATTTTCTTCTGTCACACCTCCATGCGTTGCCCAACGTGTGTGTGCAATACCAATATGACCAGATATATTCATATCCTTCACCTTTTCAGCAAGAATATCTACTTTTCCCACAGCACGCACACGATTGATCTTGTGTGTTTGTTCATCTAATATAGCTACTCCAGCAGAATCATAGCCACGGTATTCCAAACGACGCAGTCCTTTGAGGAGAACTGGCAATACTTCTTTTTCACCTATGTATCCGATTATTCCGCACATATAAGTTGGGTATTAGAGCATTAGAGAATATTGTACTTCTTGCCAAGTTTTTCAAATGCACGGGCGATCTGATCGATCTGTGCTTTGGTATGACTTGCTGAAATCTGAACACGAATTCTCGCCGTTTCCATTGGAACGACTGGATAGCTGAATGCAATGACGTAAATGCCTTCTGCAAGCATGTCTTCCGCCATCCTCATTGCAGGTTCTGCCTCACCTATTATCACAGGAACGATGGGATGCACAGATGTAGGAAGTGTGAACCCTGCTGCAACCATTTTTTCTCTGAAATATCGTGTATTATCCCACAGTGTTTCTCTGAGTTCTGGATGGTGGTCAATATAGTCTAACACATAGCTTGTCACTCCGCAGATAACCGGAGGCAATGAGTTGGTAAAAAGTGTCGTGCGAGCACGTTGGTGAAGGAGGGCAACGACTTCCTTTGACGCGACAACGGCCCCACCGGTTGCACCACCAAGAGCTTTGCCAAATGTTGTAGTAATGACATCAACACGTTCTAACACACCAGCTGCTTCTGCTGCGCCACGTCCTGTGTCGCCAAGAAATCCACTCGCATGAGCATCATCTACTACGACAAAGGCATCGTATTTGTCAGCAAGATCACAAATTTCTTTGAGTGGTGCAATGTCGCCATCCATACTGAAGACACCATCTGTCACAATACAACGCATCCGTTTTCCTTGTGTTTCTTTCAACCGCTCTTCAAGATCTGCCATGTCCATGTGTTTGAATACATGTCGTTCTGCTTTACACAGACGTATACCATCAATAAGACTTGCATGATTGAGTGCGTCGGAAATAACAGCATCTTGATCGGTAAGAAGCGCAGCAAACACACCTTCATTTGCATCCCAGCATGAGGTAAACAGAATCGCATCTTCTTTGTGAAAAAATGTAGCCACTTGTTTTTCAAGCATCTCGTGAATTGTTTGTGTACCACAAATAAAACGTACCGATGACAATCCATATCCATACTCATCAAGTGTTTTTTTTGCCGCGTCGATCAATTCTTCTTTTCCTGAAAGACCTAAATAATTGTTTGCACAAAAATTCAACAGCTCTTTTCCATCTGCGTGAATGACAGCTCCTTGTTTGGTAGAAATCACTCGCTGGGATTTAAAGAGTCCTGCTTTTTTAATTTCTTCGACTGTTTGTGCAGAGAGTGTATTGAGTGTGGTATTCATATAGGAAAGAAAATTTAATTCTGAATATCAAATACCAGCTTTGGATGTGATTTCATCTTTTCTTCAAACATTTCTGGTGTATATTCAGACAGTTTCATCACAGTACCATTACCGCTTTTCATAATACTCTTCCACATCTTCTCTTGAATACCATTCGTCGTATCAGAAAGGACACGTTGTGCTGTTTGCCAGGTTCGAAAAATGTGTCGACCGATCACATTGTGAATGGTCAATCCTTTTACAATAATCTTTGAAAAATGTGGGATAGTCACATCACCATCTTTGATACCAAACCATATCACATCACCACCAGCGCGCGTCGCTTCAATCGTATTCACGATAGAAGAATTGTACCCAGACATTTCCAAACTCACATCGACACCTTTCCCATACGTCAGTTCCATAATGCGATCAATGACCTGTGTATCGGCATCGTATGCATTTGCTTTTTCTGTTTTTTCTATGAGAATTGTTTCATGTGCGCCAAGTTCTTTTGCAATTGCCAACTGTTCAGGATTTACATCAATTGCGATCACTTTTGCTGCACCAAATTGTCGTGCGAGGAGAATAGCAAACATCCCAATTTGTCCCGCACCAAAAATAGCAACGCGCGCACCACGCACATCAACTTTCGTAAGACAATGTACGGCGTTGCCAAAGGGATCATATAATGCACAAAGTTCTTTTCGGACACGATTGAAATCTACTACCCACAAATTTTTTGCTGGTATTTTTACATACGTGGCAAAAATACCGTCCGTACTAATCCCAAGAATCTTTTGATCCTGACACACTTCTTGTTCGCCCATGCGACATTGAAAACACTTTCCACACGTCACATGTGAATCTCCTGATACAGGATTGCCAACATGGATATCGCACATCGATGCAACGAGAGATCCTGCCTCGACAACTTCTCCCACAAATTCATGGCCAAGAATACGCATGGATTTTTGTTCTTTTCCAAGGGATTCTCTAAAAAGATCAGTAAACGAATTTCGATTCCAAATACCACGGTCAGATCCGCACACACCAGCAAATTCTACTTTTACAATAACGGACACGGCGTCACTCGGACGCGCGCTTTCATTGAGTTCTGGCATCTCGATCTCTCGTTTGATAAATCCACGAGATGTTTCCCATCCGTCTTGTTGCAAATCAATTGTGAGTGCAGGAATGTATTGTGACATATACAATATTACATAAATGTTTGAGCAATTTTTAAATCTTCTTGTGAACTTATTCCAAACGATTCCTTCTCGGGTATATCTACCGTATCAATCGGTATACCTTCTTTCATAGCCATAAAAATAACATCGGTCAAATAATATTCTTGTTGCGCATTATTATTTTCTGCTTTCTTTACATGTACAAAGAGCCATGACGCAGGAAAAGAGTAGAGTCCTGTATTCAATTCTTTGATCGTAAGTTCTGCTGTACTACAGTCTTTTTTTTCTCGAATATTAATTACCGCCCCTTCCTCATTTCGAATAACTCTCCCAAACGAAAAAAATGTTTTTCTCTCTTCATCAAAATTCAACACAGTTGTAGTACCCATGACAATATGATCTGATGAAAACTTCGTGAAATTCTCGATGGTTTTTGCTGAAAGCAAGGGCAAATCACCATATAGCACCAGTACACGATCTACATTTTTCAATGCTTCTTCTGCTGCCGCTGTTGCGTGTGCTGTACCAAGTTGTTTTTCTTGTATTGCATACTCGACACGATTGCCAAAATACGCACGAATTAAATCGCTCTGTAAGGAGACAACCACGACTGGTTTAGGTGTCACACCTGAGGAAATAACAGCGTCCACCATATGACCAATCATTGGCTTGCCATGAAGCTCATGCATGACTTTTGGAATCTCGCTTTTCATTCTCGTTCCATGTCCTGCTGCAAGAATAACAACGCCAGTCTTTGGAGAAAGATGTTTCATAAAAATTAGGAAATATGAAGAAATGCAGCACCGTGGGTGAGATCATCTGCATACATTGCACGATCACCATACTCATTGACCAGTTCATCAAAATCTGCACGAACGTATCGCATATCAGTAACATCGCAGCGCAAATATACGTGTAATTCTGGAAACGATGCTAAGAGAACTTTTGTTTCATCAGGTTTATCATTAAAAAGATATGTATTCTCACCAGTAAAATTTTCTCCAAAGATACTACGTAATGCAATTATTTTTCCTTCTTGTACATGCGTTGTATAATGAATACGATCTGATGCAAAAAATACATCAATTCCTGACATCTTCACTTTCTCGTGCTGCCACTCTGACACACCGAGACTAAGCAGATACATAGAGATGTTTTTTTCTTTAAGAAGTGTTAGGAGTTCTATTGCCCCAGTCACTACACCGACATGATGCATCAGGTGCTCTCGTACAAAAGAAGGATCAACAGATGTTCCTTGTTGTTTTTTTTCAATTGCTACGTTCAGGACTTCACAAAAACGTTCTGGTGAAAATGTCACATGACCATCCAGATCTCGAGAGAGTCGATACATTTCTTTTGCATCTTCTTGACTGAATCCATAGGTTTCTACAAATCCATACAGTGCAAATTTTAGTCGCTCTGCTTCAAACAATGTATTGTCAAAATCAAAAACAACATTCATACATGAAAATTATAATGTGTGCCACAATGCATCAAAAACTAGTTGTTGCATCATAGAAATCCCTGTATTTTCTATGACCACACCCATAGGTGTGCCAGTTTGATCAAGTGAAATATACGCAGTCTTGCCAGGATATATCATAATGTACGTCGGTGATGGATTGTAAAGATCCACCCCCGACGTACGTGAATGATCTAAAAGAGGAAGCCATTTTCGTTCATCGAGCCCACGCAACTCTCCACCTTTTCCAATAGCAATGGCCTTTACTTCAATACCACGCGCAACGCGTACATCTGAAAATGTTTGAAAATCTTTGTACAAATGTTCTCGTATACCTTCTGTCGAATACACACGATAGGTTTTTTCTTCATTTGCTTCTGTCACGGCAAGAATATCTTCGAGAATATGATGCAATTCATCCGGTCCATAGTAGCGTGCAACAGGCCGCGCTTCACCAGAATGATGCAACGCATCAAGTTCTGCCACAAATTGTGAGAGCTCTTGATCTGTACGACTCAGTTCTTCCTGCTGTTCTCTGAGAAGCGTATTCAATTTTACTGGAGGCTCAGCCACAAAATGCTGTTTTGTATCTTGTTTATAAAATGTCACAAGCCCTTTTTCCTGAAGCCATTTGAGAGAATCGTACGCAGTACCTCTATTTAATGAGGTTTCTTCCGCCAGTGAACGGACAGAAGAAGGTCCGAGACGCAAAAGCGCCAAGTATACCTTGGCGTATTTGTCAGAAAAACCTAATTTTTTGAGAATGCTTATGTTCATATTTAGCTAATACAAGCATAATTCATTATCTTCTTTTTGTCAACTTTATTTCAACAGTATTGTGGATATGTATTTGAAAATAGCTATGTTAAGCAATTATTTTATAGTAACTTTGTCATTTTATTCTATTGACAACAGAAAAAATATACTGTATATTGTGCTTATAGATTCATACCACGGTAGAATCTATAGCCTCTCAAGCTCAAACTAGAGCTTTGATCGACGGCACGCCCACCCTGGGCTTTCGAAGAGACGATGGCACCGCACAGCCTCCCTTCGCAGGTCCCGCTAGGCCACCACACGTTGTCTGAATTGACAACAAGTGTGGTGGCCCTAGCACATCTTCTTATATCAAAAAACCGCTAGATAGCGGTTTTTTTTATGATAATTAAATGTCTACACCTTCGCCCTCGGATCCAAAATATTATTCCTCAGTTCCTTCCACGGATACAGTGGCCATTCTTTGATTTCTCGCCCAACATAGGTTGGAGAAAATGCTGCCCACGGTTGCTTGTAGAGTACTGCGTACTTTATTTCTTTTGGATGTTTCAGATCCATGTACGCACTCACAAGATTCAATGTCGAACCAGATACTGCCATTTCATCGACTACAAGAACACGCAAACCTGAAATATCTTTTGAAAGTTCTTGCGTAATGATTGGATGTTCCGCCAAGTCTTGATCTGGTCCGCTCTTTTGCGTTTTGGAAAAATCTACTTTTATCACATACAGTTGTTTGTTCCCCAGCGTGTATGCAATCATTGATGCAGGAATAAGACCAGAACGTGCGATTGACACAATAATATCTGGCTCAAAATCTTCTTGCTTCATTTGGTCAATAATACCGAGTACATCCATCTCGACATCTTGCCATGAAAGGAGAATAGTTCCTTCGCTTTTTTGATAAAACTTGAGTGCATCACTTTCTTTGTATCCAATGTTGTTATTCATAGAATGATTATGCAATAATTTTCTTCCGCATTTCTTCCATCAAGTGTGCCATCTGTGTAACATACCCCCACTCATTGTCATACCACGCTTGGACAAATATTTGATGTTTGTCTGTAACAAGTGTAGAGAGTGAATCAATAGTGGCTGCATACGGACTGCGGATGTAATCTACAGAAACAAGCCCGAGCGTACTCACATCCACATTGCCTGGAAAATCTTCTTTTGACGCTCGCATGAATTCTGCATTGACGTCAACTCGATCTGTTGCCTGCTCAACTTCTGCAATAAGGCTAACAATTGATGCTGTTGGTACAGGCACACGGAGCGCATTGCCATCCAGTTTTCCTATCATACTCGGAATCACTTTCCCAATCGCTTTTGCCGCGCCAGTCGATGTTGGCACTATGGACATTGCAGCTGCACGCGCTCTCCGGAAGCTGTCCTTTTTGTGTGGATGATCTACCAAATGTTGATCATTCGTATATGCATGTGTAGTCATGATCGTCCCGTGCGTAATCTTGTATGCATTGTCGAGCACTTTTACGAGCGGTGCGAGACACGTAGTCGTACAGGAAGCAGAAGAAATAATTTTGTGTATATTAGGATCAAAAAGTTCATCATTAATACCATAAATCATGGTAATATCTTCATCTTTGGCAGGTGCACTGATCACAACATGCTTTGCACCAGATTGTACATGCTTTTCACTCGAAACTCTATCGGTAAATACTCCTGTTGATTCAATCACAATGTCTACATCATGTGCTGCCCAATCGATATTCTCTATATCACGCTCGTGGTAAAACGCAATACGCTTTCCGCCAAAAAATAATGCATCATCTTCGGAAGAAAAATCTGTTGGTACATCCCACACACCGTAGATAGAATCGTACTTCATGAGATGTGCGTAGATATCACACTTTGAGAGACTATTGATTGCAACGATCTCAAAAGCAGGATTGTTCCATACGACACGTGTAAACACACGCCCGATACGGCCAAAGCCGTTAATCGCAATACGAAGAGGTCTTTTTTGCATACAGAATTAGGCAAGAGTAATGTCTTTTGACAAATAGACATCTTGCACTGCATGCAAAATTTCAATACCTTCTGCAAGAGATTTTTTGAATGCTTTTCGCCCAGTGATGAGTCCTGTTCCGCCTGCTCGTTTATTGATAACTGCTGTTGCAACCACGTCTTTGATATCATTGCCAGAACTATCTCCACCAGAATTGATAAGACCAATTCGTCCAGCATACCCATTGATCACTTGATAACGACACAGGTCGATTGGATGATCACTCGACAACTCGCTATACATTGCGTCATCGTATTTTCCAAATTTCCCTTTTTCATTGAGCTTCACATACCCACCATTGTTCGTTGGAAGTTTTTGTTTGACAATGTCTGCTTCAATCGTTGCACCAAGATGATTTGCCTGTCCAGTGAGGTCAGCTGCAACATGATAATCCTCGCCACCGATCTTAAATGCATCATTGCGTGTGTAGCACCAGAGAATCGTAAAAAGACCCTGTCGATGCGCTTCTGCAAACGCGGCACTTACTTCCTCTATTTGTCGTTTTGATTCTTCTGATCCAAAGTAAATCGTGGCTCCGATTCCAGCAGCTCCCATATCAACGGCTTGCTGGACAGATGCAAACAATCGCTGATCATAACTATTTGGATAACGAAAAAAATCATTATGATTTATTTTTACAATAAACGGAATGGCATCTGCATATTTTTTGCTGACCATGCCGAGAGTACCGAGTGTTGAGGCAACAGCATTACACCCACCATCAACCGCTAATTTTACAATATTTTCCGGATCAAAATAATCTGGATTTTTTGCAAAGCTTGCACCAGCAGAATGCTCTATGTCTTGGTCAACAGGGAGAATAGAATAGTATCCTGTTCCAGCGAGACGACCTGTATCACGAAGACGTTTTAGGTTTTTTATCACATGCGCATTTCTGTCTGAGGGTTCAAAAACGTCATCGATAAAACTTTGGGATGGTGCATGAAGACGTTCTTTTGCGATCTTTGGGGTATTGAACCCAAGTAGGTGTTCAGCATCCTTGCCAAGTACACCCTGAATAGCTGCGTAATCCATAAAAAAATATTAAAAGTACTTGCATTGTATGCCGAAGAGACCTGTTTGTCTAGGGCCATAAAGAAAAACAAAAAAACGCTCGTTTGAGCGTTTTCATACTTATCACAAGTTAATCGATTCTATGTGTCGTTTCCAAAAACCTTACAGTCCCAGTTTCTACACGCATAACAACAGAATAGGTCTTGATAGTCCCAGACTGATAGGTGACACCTTTTAGTAAAGGTCCGTCGAGAACGCCAGTTGCTGTAAACGTCAGATCTACCCCAGCTGCCAAATCATCGAGATAAAGTATCTTTTCTGGATCAAGTCCCAGATCAAGCACTTCCTGCCTCTGTTCCTCATTTTTTGGCGCTAAACGACACTGCAAATCACCACCAAGACACTTGATAGCCACCGCGGCCAACACACCTTCTGCGCTCGCTCCCATGCCTAGAAGCATGTCTATCGGGGAATCCTCCAGACTACATGCAATTGCTCCAGCGACGTCTCCATCGGTGATGAGAAAAACACGTGCTCCAACACTACGAATTTCCTGAATCAAAGCTTCATGTCTCACACGATCCAGGACCACGATCGTCATATCTTCTACAGGCTTACCAAGTCTTTCTGCAACGGCGGTGATATTTTCTTTGACAGATTTGTCGAGGCTAATTGCGCCTTTTGCCTGCGGGCCACACGCGATCTTGTGCATGTACATGTCTGGTGCGTGAAACAATGTTCCTTTTGCACCCGTTGCAATCACAGTAATAGCATTTGGTCTTCCGTTTGCGACGCTATCTGTACATTCAAGTGGGTCTACGGCAATATCACGTTCGATTCCAATCCCTGTACCTACTTTTTCACCAACATAAAGTTCGGGTGCTTCATCTTTTGCGCCTTCACCAATGACCACTACTCCTGCAAAATCTACATACGAAAATCTATCACGCATTGCATCCACAGCAACTTTATCCGCAGCCTTTCCATCCCCCCGACCAACAAGCCGAGACGCCGCAACAGCAGCTGCTTCGGTGACACGAACAAATTCAAGCGCAAGATTTCTATCCATAGTACACGGGTTACTGATTACGGATGTCTGATTTTTGTGTATTAATTTTCATCATCTTCGTCATCAAATACACCTTCTACTACATCATCATCTTCATCCTCCTCCTCTTCTTCTGCTTCAGCTTCTTCAAATATTTTATCTTCATCGTCGTCTTCGTCATCTCCAGAAGCATAACTGTGCTCACCACCAAGTGCATGATCCCAAATTTCATCTACCGTGTGATCAAAGCCGATATCTTCACTATGCTCCATAAACCATTGATCAAACGCAACGCGTAGTTCATCGACGTCCGATGCACTACCAAATGCATCTTCGAGAAGTGCATATTTTTCTTGATGAGACAGTGCTATCTCCTGTTCTATTTCTTCCAGAAGAGCTTCAATATGACCAAGAACGTCAGTTTTTGCTTTTTCAAATTCAACACTCATATATTTAAAAAAAAGAGAAAGATAAAAAAACGATATGGCGACTATATCACACTTACTTTTCAATGCAAGTATTTGTTTTGTGGATATAATATTTTTTTGCACAGACTTATTTTGTATGAGTTGTACAAAACAAACTTGCGATGTCTCCAATATCTATGTACTCTGTACGTATACACTATAATTACTGATATGAAGAATAGCACCCTATCAATATTTTCATGGAATGTCAATGGCATTAGAGCTGGACTCAAGAAAGGAACTTTTCAAGAATTTATACAAAAACATAAACCAGATATACTTTGTTTACAAGAGACAAAAGCGAGTAAAAATCAAGTAGAAATTGACCTTCCAGACTACACAGAATACTGGCATTCGGCAAAAAAAAAGGGTTACTCTGGAACAGCAATTTTTAGTAAAATACCAGCAACTTCTGTTATCTACGGACTCCTTCCAAACGTATTAAAAAAATTTCATCTGACTGATAATCAAGACCGCGACGGTGCGAGTGAGGGGCGTGTTCTTTCTGCTGAATTTGAAAAATTTTATGTTGTCAGTGTGTACACACCAAATACAAAGGATGATCTTTCGCGGCTTTCATTCCGACATAAAAAATGGGACCCTGCATTTCTCATGCATGTAAAAGAACTTGAAAAAAACAAACCTGTTATTTTTTGCGGGGATCTCAATGTCGCACATGAAGAAATTGATCTTGCTCGCCCAAAAGAAAATATTGGCAAGCATGGATTTACCGACGAAGAGCGCGAGGGATTTGATAACATTGTCGCAGCTGGATTTGTTGATACCTTTCGTGACAAATATCCAGACAACCATAATGGGTATACATGGTGGAGTCATTTTGCAAAAGCTCGTGAAAGAAATGTTGGCTGGCGGATTGATTATGTATGCGTATCAAAAACATTGCAAAAAAACATTGACTATGCCTTTATTTTGCCAGAGGTAATGGGGAGTGACCATTGTCCGATTGGCATCAGCCTTCAGTTGTAGCACACTGAAAGATTAGAAGACTCCTTTTGCTTCGCAAAAAAAATTAAAAGACTATTTTGACTTAATGGACAAAACGGTCGGCTAAAAAGTGCAATTTGTGGCATAGTATAGAGAAAAAATAACTAAAAACTATGATCAATCATAAAAAAAGACTTAATGGACAAAACGGTCGGCTAAAAAGTGCAATTTGTGGCATAGTATAGAGAAAAAATAACTAAAAACTATGATCAATCATAAAAAAATGCATATTTTGCAAGAAAATGA
>Ga0210006_1000885_pt1 | contig 21900 bp, 21 predicted proteins | sample CryGey02umfilter_2_FD_185452 | JGI IMG/M metagenome (GOLD analysis project Ga0210006, IMG submission 185452) | Groundwater microbial communities from aquifer in Utah, USA - Crystal Geyser 4/10/14 0.2 um filter (SPAdes) (version 3) | ecosystem: Environmental > Aquatic > Deep subsurface >... | reverse complement strand
AGATTATTTTTTCACAGAAATGGTCAAAATCCCAAAGTATAAGATGTATTAATTCATGAACGATGGTTTCTTCTTCGTTCTTAAAAGGATTTTGACTTAGCAAAATAACAGCTTCTCTTCTATTAGCTGAACGTGGGTTTGATTTGATTAGTGATGATTGGATTGAAGTTTATAAAAGAGATAATGGATTCTACGCAAGAACGGTTATTCCTACTATTTCTATATCCAATAGCTATTTTAAAGAGATGCAACGCAAATTTGGTGTATGTAAGAGCAAAGAACCTCCCGGTTTTGTTTCTTATGGGAAATTAATAACAACAATAAAAATGCTAAATTCTCAGTGGTCTCCTGATAAGGTATGAACAAAAAATTAATTATCACGGGTTCATCCGGTCTTATTGGAAGTTTTTTGAAGAAAGATTTTATCCAAGACTTTCGGGTTTTAGGGATCGACAAGCAGTCTTCTAATTCAACGGACATTGTATTAGATCTCAGAAAAATCAATATACTTGAAAATGTTCTGAGAAGAGAGCGTCTAGATATAATTATTCATACTGCAGCTATTAAGGATCTTATTATCTGTCAAAACAATACACAAAGGGCGTGGGATATAAATGTTGGTGTTACTGATTTTCTTGTCAACTACGCTGGGAAGAATGGAGTATTTTTTGTGCAGATTTCATCCGATATGGTGTTTGATGGTAATAAGGGAAATTATTCAGAATCAGATGAACCATCACCCATTAATTGGTATGGGGCTACTAAATATGTAGCTGAACTTTTAATACAGGAAAAGGCTAAAATATATGCGATTTGTCGCACCGCTCAGGTATTTAGTCCGTTTAATGAGAAGGATACGGCTTGTTTAGCGACGAGTACAAAAACTGGTACGCTTACCAATCAAAGTCTTTTCCCTTACTTTGTGGTTAAGCGATTACTTTCAAAAAAAATTGTTTTTGCTCCAGAAATTATTTCTTCTCCAACCCCTGTCACGCTCCTTTCTCTTTTTATAAAAGAGATTATACATCGTCGTGCGACAGGTATATTCCATACAGTTGGTGCCAGAAGTTTTAGCCGTTATCAACTTGCACTTATCCTTGCGAAAGAATTCAATCTACCAAGCTCACTTATTAAACCGAGAAATGATTCCACGGCTTATCTAAGACCTAAAAATAGTTCTCTGGATTCAAGTAAAATCCATCGTTTAACGAAGTACATTGAGTCTAATTATGATATAATTGAATGTATTAAAAAATGGATTCATGAAAAAAACTTTCTTTAAAAAATTGAATAAAGTATTTAATGAATTGGTTTTAGTTTATCCTAATGAGATAAAGTGTATTTTTATTCATGGTTCAGTGGTTGAAGGGAAAGAATCCCAAGGTTCCTATCGGGAAGAAATGTATTATTTTAAGAACCGGTTTTTGTTTTCGAATTTTACTTTTCAAGATCAACCCCCTGATATTGATATTATAATTGTTACAAATTTAGCCGTTACAATTCTGAATCGTCTAAAGAAAATTATACACAAAATACCGCATGATTACTTTATTACTATAAATTTTATATCTCCAAAAGAATATATGCGACTCTTGAAATTGAAACAACCGACTGCGCCAAAGGTGATACTTTTATTTAAAAAAATAGATGTACTTTATGGCATAGAATATGTTAAAGAATTACAAAAAGTGGCATTAGTGTACAAAAATAATAAAGACAAGGTATATCATTACCAATTCACGGCTAAAAAAGGGCTTATCCATAAGTATAAAAATGAAGGTAGAAAAAGTTTTATTATCAATCGGGCTCAATATCAACAATATTTTCCTTTGCTTTTCGATAGATTGGAAGGAAAGATTATCGGTGGTTTTTCTATTAATAGAAAAAAATATGTTTATCCTTATTCTATGCGTTTAAAACAAAGAATTAATATTGATTCAGGAAAATTTACTTTTTTAGAATAACCTATATGACTAAAATTGCAATTGTGTGTCCTCCTGATTTACCAATCCCGTCATTTGAGGGTTATGGAGGTATTCAACGGAGTATATACGATTTTATTTTTGAACTAAGCCGTCGAGGAAATTATGAAATTCTTCTTTTTGCTTCCGGCGACTCTCAAATTTCTCATATTAAACATGTAACCCTTCTAACAAATATCGATCAGGCCTTGTGGGGAGATCTTGTTGTTAATGAGAATTTTTTAGAGAAAAGCGAAAGGGATATCGCACAAAAAGCGAGACTTAATGAAAAATATGAAGACGAATATACTGATTTTATATGGCATGAATTACAAAAACAATCTCCTCATGTAATTATAGTGATGTATGATAACTTGAAACTTTTGACGCAGTTAGCCGAAAGCTCAATGTTTGAAAACGTAATTTATTCACTTCGCAATACTTCTTCTGAACAGAAAAAAGAATTAATACGTAATTATCCAACTTTGAAAATTGTTGCATTATCTGAACAACACAAACTAGATTACGGAAATATTTCTAATATTTCTGTAATTCCATGGGGCCTTGATTTTAATTTGTATGATTTTTGCGAGCAGCCATTAGCCCAAAGTGAAGAAAGTCCTAATGAGAATATTTTAAGGGAATGGCAAGCTAAAGGAATTGATTATTTGGTTATGGTAGGAGCTATTGGTATTCATAAAAGCCAAGCTACTGCCATACAAATAGCAAAAAGAGCAAATATGCGGCTCATTATAGCTGGTACTCCACAAGATCGATTGACGCTTAAAAAAACTACCTATTTCAAAAATGAGCTACTACCACAATTCTCGGAAGAAATAGTTTATTTCGGAAATGCAGGAGAACAACAAAAGATTGATTTAATGCGTTTTGCCAAGGCTCTAATTGCGCCTTTCGGATTTGAATTTTTAGCATGGAAAGAACCTTTCGGTCGGGTAATGGTAGAGTCAATGGCTTGCGGTACTCCTGTATTAGCATTCCGCCACGGTTCCCCGATCGATATTGTTGCTGAGGGAATATCTGGTTATTTATTTGAAACAGTAGAGAAAGCGGCGGAGAAAATTTTATTAATCAATTCAATTAATCGTTATATGGTAAGAAAGTTTGCTGAGGAAAAATTTAATATCAAAAAAGTGGTGGATGAATATGAAAAAATTTTTAGAAAAATTTACTAACAAGATAACATTAAGGGGATTATTAGAGAAAAAAAGTAACGATTATACTTGCGTTGAACAAAAATTCAATCGAAATACCAAACAATCGCTTTTGCAATTACAGTCTTTCATGCTTCCCAAAAAATGGAAACGAATAGGCGTAAGCGTGATTATACCTACCTTTAATTCTAATGTATCTTTAGCGTACACTCTTTCGCATATTGAATATGCCTGCGAAAATGAAACTGGCGTTGATTTAGAATGTATTGTAGTTGATGATGCGTCCAAGGAACCGGCATCGGAGCGCTTTGAATATTTTCAGAAAAAATTCGATCTGAAATTTGTTCGTAATACTCGAAACAAGGGGGCGGGCGTCTCTCGATGTAGAGGAGTTGATATCGCTAAGAATGAAATTTTGGTATTTCTTGATTCAGATATAATACCAACGCAAAATTTTTTCACCAATCACGCCTATCTTCATTTTATTTTGGCAGACGAAGACGTAATTTTAGCTTCCTTTCGCGAAAAAGTAAAAAGTAATGATAAAAGATTAAGAATAGCTTTACTTGAAAACGGTAAAGTTGATATTTCTAATGACTTTCGTGTGAAGATAACAATTCAATCGGCATGGACTCAGAACTCTCGTTATCAGAATTGCGAAATTAAGCTTTTGAAAAGAACCAAAAATTGGAAAAATTTTGGCAATGGCAAGCAATGTGCAATTTGGACGTTACCGATGATGGGTATCGCATCTACTTTAAGTTGCCGAAGATCCCTATTTAAATCAATAGATTTTCATCCAGAATTATTTCGGGGATGGGGATTTGAAGATACTGCGATGTGTGTTGCACTAATCACACATGGTGCATATTTAATTCCTAATTTTAATTCGTCTGCTTTGCATATCAATCATGCTTCACGATCAGGGAGTAACTATAAAAAAATGCAAGATTTTTTAAGAAACAAAAAACAATATATGAAATTTTTAAATTCTATTCCCTTAATTATAAAATAACAAAAAACAACAAAACTATGAATAAAATGAAGTTTACAAAAGTTTATAAGGATTTAATAGATATTTTTCCTCCTGAAACAGATGACCCCCGATTTCGTTATTTAAAACGAACATGGATTTTTCCAAATCATATTGACATTGGGATAAAATTTACAAAAGCACTTGCAAAAAAATATCACGCGGATATAGAAATATGCGTTCTTGGTTCTTTCTTGCATGATGCTGGATTAGCGTACAAAAGAGAAAGAGCTGATTCTGTGGGGCATGAAGAAAGGAGTGTGGAATATGCAAGAAAGTTTTTACCAAATTATGGTTATAATCAAAATATAATTAACGCTGTTGTTGGCTGTATAAGAGCTACAGAGATAGAAAGATCCCCAAAAACGATAGAGGAAAAAGTCGTGAGAACCACTGATGCCTTAGCCCATATTTTGTCTATTCATTATTTTGCTAAGGTTAGCTTTAGTTCTGATTGGGAATCAGGAATTAAATTTTTAGAGAAAAAAATAAAAATGGATTGGCAAAGAATATCTTTTGATAATGAGCGAGAGAGAGTACGTCCTATTTATGAATATTTGAATCAAATCATAAAACAATATAAGGGTAAATCAATTGTACTTCGATGAAAATTTTAACCATAGGTATTCCAACAAGAGAGGGTATATATTACAAGAAATGTTTTTATTCTTTATCTAGGGCTGTTCAAGCGCTTTTCATGAAAGAATGGGCGGTTGAAACTATTATTTGTATAAATAGTCCCAATGCTGATGCCCTGGAACCTGAGATTAAAATGATAACACGTGAGTTACCTCAACTTAACACGCGAATAATTAAACAAGACTCCTTATTATTAGGAAAATCCCTTGCTATGAAAAGGATTATTGCCGAGGCGAAAGGAGAATTGGTACTGTTTCTTGATGATGATGTGGAAGTTGAGCCAGATGCTATTAGAGTCGCTATGGAGATTTTTGAAAATAGGTCGGATATAAAATTAGTTGGTGCCACACCGAAAATTATTCGTCCAATTCAAGCTTCGCGTTGGCGTAATTTCATTTACGATGTGATTAATATTCAGCAGATTGCCGACGTGTTTGCATATCCCGATCCATTTATTTTTGGACGCTTTATGATGCTCAGAAAAAGAGATGTGCCCGATATCCCAAACGATATATTAAATGAAGATATGTATATGCAAATTTTATTTCATCCGAATGTTGTGAAAATAAAATCATTTATAAGATATCGTGGGGTCGCATATTTAAGTGATCATTTTAAACGTGTATTTCGATTGATGGAAGGTAGAAAACAAGCTAAGGTATATGCAGGGGGAAGATTGACACAAAAATATTTCAACGATCAGCTTACCAAAAGAAAATTGAATTTCAAAAAAATAATACATTTACGGCCATATTTTTTGTTTTGTTTTGTTTGTTACAGAATAATTAGAATTTTAACTTATCTATTAAAACCATGTTTATATAAAAATAAAAAAGGTTCAATTGTAGGATGGAATCGAACATATTGTATATTGATGTAATAAAATTTGATAATTGGAATCTACTTAATGAGTTATTAGCATGTTGGTAGCAATGTTCCCTTTTACTATTTAATCTTTATGTGAGAGTAATATAATATTTAATTATGAGGTGCAAGAAAAAATTTAAAATTGGAATTATTGGACTAGGAACCGTTGGGAAAGCAGTTAAATATTGGTTCGATAAAGAAACCTACCCTCTTTTTCTGTATGATAAATACAAAAAAATTGGATCTATCCAAGAAGTTAACAAAGCCGAGATAGTATTTATTTGTGTTCCAACTCCTTTTCATGAAAAAAGTGGTTATGATGATACTGCTGTTATCGAAGCTTTAAATGTTCTTTCACCCCCCAAAATAGTAGTCATAAAATCAACTATTTTACCTGGTTCCACTGAAAAATTTCAAAAACAATTTCCAAAACACAAAATTCTTTTCAACCCTGAATTTTTAAGATATAAAACAGCGTTGAAAGATTTTTTTAGCCCAAATACACAAATTATCGGGTATACTACAAAAAGTAAGATAGTGGCCAAAAGAATTGTAGATATTCTTCCCAAAGCCTCGTATCAAAAAGTAGTTCCTTCTAAAGAAGCAGAAATGGTTAAATACTTTCGTAATTGTTTTCTATCTTTACGAGTTATTTTTGCTAACCAAGTGTATGATTTATGTCAAAAACTTGAAATTAATTATGAACTTGTTAAAGAGCTAGCCGGATACGATCCTCGAATAGGTCACTCTCATTTTAATATTTTTCAGGATGGTTACCGTGGGTATAGTGGTCCCTGTTTAGACAAAGATCTTAAAGCTTTTATTCAATTTGCTAAATCTCATAAAGTCAATTCTTCTTTATTAAAGGAGATAGATAAAATTAATAATGAATTATTAAGATTAAAGTAAAGAGGTATGAGAATTTTAATTAAAAGTAGGGTATTCCAACGAAAGTTGTCAGGTGCCCCTTTTCATTTCTGAAACCAAATCAGAATATAATGATAAGTATTCTTGTGCCATTCGATTTAAAGAAAATTTTTGTTCGATGCTTTTTCTACAATCATCATTACTTATCCGTGATAGTTCTTTTACAAACTTTAGTCCATCTTTGATATTATTTATCAAAAAACCAGTTCGTTTATGTTCCACCAACTCTGGTATTCCTCCTTTTTTGAAAGCAATAACTGGCGTACCGCACGCAAGTGCCTCCAGGACGACCAAGGGGTAGGGATCATCGTACTCCTCGAGCATTAAAAGGGCAGCGGCATTTTGGTATATTGGTATTTTTTCTTGATCTGTTAATTCACCCAAAAATTTTATATTCACCTTATCTATGTATGGTTCAATCTCAAATTTAAAATAATCTCGGTCTTGCACATTACCCCCAATAATCAACTGTTTATTACATTTTTTAGCAAATTGTATAGCAGTATGTATTCCTTTTTCTCTTGCTATTCGACCAAATGCTAAAAAATAGTTTTGTCTCTGATTATTAGAATATTGATAAAGATCAGTATCAATAGCATTATATATAATTTTCTTAATCGGAAAGTATTTTGACAACTCATTGGCCTGATAATAACTTATCGCATTAAAAAATAGATTATCAAGATTCAAAAAGTTAATTGAGAAATCAAATTTTCGTAATAAATCTTTAGCTGATTCGTGTAATGTATATAATACAGGGATTCTGTTTTCTTTACAAAATTCAAATGCCTCCGTGGTTAGAAAATTTCTCCTATGTATGTGCACAATATCAACCTTTTTGTCCTTTAAAAAATTCAGTACTTTATATGCTTGGTCTTTATAACAATTTTCTCCAGGTTGACATTCCAGTAAATTACCATCAATTTTACTTCCTCGCAAAGCTGCGACATAAGAGCACACCCAATTTAGTAAAACATCTATCTAGACTCATCACAATGCGTTCAATACTTCCATAGCCTAGGTTTAATGTAAGTGCTTCATAGAGAGGAGCAAGTTGTAATATTTTTAACTTCATAGACAAAAATGGGCATAGCCACACCATGTAGCTATGTCCAAAATTTAGAGTAAGTCGGCAAGTTTCCCCTTGCCTTTGGGGTACACTAAACCATGTACCAAAATCACAGGGTAGCCCGCTCTGCTTTGCCCCATAAGCAGTGATGCCGCTGCGGAAATCTCATCAATGAATGAAATTCTGACACCTCGTTTCTTACCATAGAGATCGATTTCATCTTTATTACCTCTGAGTATTGCCGGCATGCCAGCAACTCCCACAGCTAGACCAATAGACCCAGCTCGTCCCTGCATTCCCAAGGAATCGTTGATAATTACCCCTACTTTCTTGCCGCTTGCGCGTTCCGCTGTTTCCTTGATGTTTTTCGCGCTTCGGTCAGGATCTTTAGGAAGTAGACTCACCTTTTCTTCTTCGGGCGCTGCTGTATTACCACGATCAATCCCAGCACTTGTGCAAATAAACCCAAGGTGGTGACGAGTTACCACAACACCGGGTCTCACCTCGAGTATTTCTGATTCCTTAAGCATCAACTCAACGATTCGAGGATCTTTCCCGCTCAACTTAGCGATCCTCATGGCTCTTGATGATGGAGTAATATCTTTAAGAGATACAAGTCGTCCTTCTGCCTTCGATACGATCTTCGAAGCTACGACAATTACATCTTTATCCTCAAAAGTAATACCAGCATTGCTGGCACACTTAATGATAAGGGTGCCAATGTCATTACCTTCCATGACCAGAGGGATATTAGGAATAGCAGTAAGTGTCACAGAATAAAGAGATCCCATCATTTTACCCCTCTCCTTTTTTGTTTTAAATGAGCTGTGCTGTTGGTTGATATAACTGCTTTCTTGTTTAAAGTCAATTTCTTTATTTGGGCTAGTCAGAAGGTTTCGTAATTGTTTTGCTTGATTAAGAATAAGTGTATCAATGCTTTTCTGCTTTTTATTTTGTTCTAATTCTTCGAAATAAGAGAGCACTCGCAAAAAGAAAAATGGAGAAAGTGTTACTGTAATTCTCTTCGCCTCTTTATTATCTACTGAATGTCTAACAATATAATTTGACAAATGTGCCAAAATTTTTACCCATTCATCTCCGGAAATTAGAGATTGAGCTTTTTGCATCAATTTTACTTTTTCAAAACTTAAACCGAGGTATTTGTCAATAATCCTTGATGATAATTGTCCCAAGTTTTGAAGTGCATATTTTTTGAGAGATACAATCTTTGTTTGGTCTGGCTTTCTGACGAAAGAATCAATTCTTTTTTTACTTTCTATTACGGCGCCCGATTTGAGGGTATTTTTCTGCTTTGTGTACTGTGATAAAACGAATAACATTGTCGTTGCTACTTGCTGGAACATGGGAACAATCTTATCAAAACTCGGCTTATGGATTTTTCTCCCAAGATACGCTTCCTGTATTTTAAAATTAGCGCCTACAGCATGAGTTGAAAGAAAAATATCAATTCCATAGAGAAAAGAACTTTTGGGTTTTCGCTGTTTCAACACATAGTCTGCGAAGCGGTCGTTCATGGCAAAATCTCCTCCTATGGGTTGATTGAGTTGCTTTCCAAACCACGCATACAATAAAGGTAAACAAAAATGGTTGGTGGTATTGCCCTCATACCTGTTGCGGGTATAAACAGGCGTCACAAAATCTGCCTCCCCTTGAATGATTGGATTTAGAAGCAATTTTGGCCATTTTTCTGTGATCGTAGTAATATCAGCATCTATTGTTGCTATATATGTTGTGCCGAACTTTTTGCTGAGTTTTAAGAGTAAAAATATATTTGCCCCCTTGCCACGTAGTTGTCTGTTGCTCATCAGTGATATTTTGGCTGTCTTGGTTTTGGTAGAGAGAAAAACGCGACGTGTTCCATCATCACTTTTGCTATCTATGTTTACTATAAGCGAACGATAATCAGGAAAATACTTAACCAGTCCTCTATCTATTTTTTGTACCGTGTTCGCGATAGAGTCCGCTTCATTGTATGTAGGTATACCTACGATAATGTCAAATTTTTTATTTTTATCTTGCTTCATGGATTTTTTGCTAATGTTGATCAATAAATATACAAATATCCGTAAGCGAACCAGCAATATATTTATAATTTTTGTTGTTAATTATCCAATTTATAAATTTAATTCGCTTCTTAAATGCGTCCTCATTATCTAACGATGGTAAGTAATTACTAAAGTGTAAATCTTTTCCGATAAGCGGAATTATCACTGATCCTCTTATATATTCAGAGAAAATTTGATAGAGATAAATTCGGCTAAAAAGTTGGTTCACTTCCTTTACGATAAGGTTATGATTTGGCGGGTAGAGATGGACATAAAAAATTGCTTGAATAGGGGCAGTAAATTTCTCTGTTATCACTTGAATTTCTTCGGGCTTAATAATTGCGATTTGTGTCCATTCGTCAGAATATTCATTAGATTTTAAAAATCGCCTTAAATCTTTATTGTAATTTTTGATCGTTGTGCCCCTTATTCTAAAAATCTTAGTGCCACCGTAGAGATAGCCGAGATTCCTTTTAAAACCAATTAAGACCAGATCATTGCCAATAAGAGAATAACCGTATTTTCTGCAAAGCTCCAAAGTGATAGATGTTTTTCCAGAACCTTGCTTGCCGAGAATAAGAATTCCTTTTCCGTTTTTTGAAACTGCAGCAGCATGAACCGTCGCCTTTCCTTTTTTAGCTCTTTCTAACTCTAGTATATAGTGAATAAAATATGGAATAGTATGGGCTTTGGTAAATTCTTTTATCGATCCGGAGATAAAAAAGTTTCCGTTTTCATGGATCTCTATGGCTTGTTGGTCACCCAAAACGCATTTCAAGGAAGGGGCACTTTTAGCTTTGCATTCTTCAACACGCCATTCAGGAATAAAAGGAATAAAGTCGCCGTGGCGAAGCAATTCAACAACGCGAGCATCCTCGCTATAAATATTTACACCTTCCTCGCCCATATATACCGCACATTGAAAAGTTATTTTTTTATTTTTCATAGCGTAGTTCATTTTTTGGTAAAAATATACCTTCCGTGATGATTTTATTTGTCCAATCTCGTCTCTCTAATTGTTCTGTAATGATTTTTTGAATAACTTTTTTATCAACGGTTTTTGATACCTCAACAAATACATTGTAAGGCGAATAAAGTGGATCGCCGTTGCGGGTTGTAACAATCACCGTCGCTTCGCAATTAAACAAAGATCCGATCTGTTGTGCCATACTATTCGCAATGAAGGAATACACCTTCCCAACATGATAAACAGGGTTTTTGCCATAGATCGACTCAACGCTTGATGTTCTCATAGAAGAAATTAATCCTCTACACCTGTTACCTCTACCACTAATTCCTTCTTCTCCATAATCAAGCGCAGAACCGATAACAGTAAGATAGCGGTTGTGCCCATTATCATTGTTATTCTTAATTTTTTGATCTGAGGTATTAATCAGAAGTGAAATATTTAGTAGCCTACTAAATTTTTCTTTAAGAAATTTGTACAATTCGTTTTCAATTGATAATTTGTACTCTAAATATTTTTTCCGGTCATTCACTTTGTTTGCATGGAATGGGATGCATAAAGTAAGTTCTACATTGCGCTTCTTACGTAAGGCCATAATTTTTATGTCGCTGCCGATAAAATCAAAACGTGGATGAATTTCAGGGACGTATTCGTAAAAAAAACTCTCGCTTGCGAGTACAATTTTTTCAACCGTAGAAAACGGCCAAAAACCTACTATTGTAGCCGTGTCGTTGGCATGTGGATTTTTGTATTCCGGGAGATCCTCTATTGTTCTTGGGCTAAACCAATACGGTATCTTAGAACTTGAAGAGGTGAAAGTATGAAATTTCAAATCCTTGGAAATATTTAATCGTGGCAGAATCCTTTGAAGATATTTTTGCGTTGCGTTTATTTGAATGGATTTAATATCGATTTTTTTGTCGCCAAAACTTTGACTCATCCTACCACCAAACAATACACGAAACGGTTTTAGTAATGTTCCGTGTCCATATTCAATATCGCACTGGCCGCCCAAAATAATGGTTTTATCAACATTATGATGTAAGACTATCCCGAAATTTTCTAAACAATACTTTGAGTATTCAATGGAAATAGCTTCAGCGATTCCGTCGGCGAGAGTATCGGGATGGCCAAGCCCTTTTCTTTCAATAATTTCTATCGGTTGTTGATTGATGCCTTTTGGATTTTTCTTGATATATAAATTCATAAAATAAATTTAATGATATAGCTTCTCAATAAATTTGGTAACTTTCACTCCGTCTTCAGCTGAAGCAAGAAATTTGTTCTTTTTGCCGTTCAACAGATATGCATTGAGGGCTTTAATTAATTTGAAATGACTGTCCTCAATTTCCTCAGCTGAGTCGCTCATAATGTTATTACCACTAATATTATCTTCCAAACTTAAAAATTCCAACTTATTAAAGGAGGGACCACCTAACTTTATACTTCCTTTTTCGCTGACAACAAAAAGAGATGCTTCGCAGTTTCGGAACTTTGTATAAGTTGTTACTTCAATTCTTCCTATGGCTCCAGTTTGGAATTGGAGCAAAGCAAGATAAATATCATCAACTTTTGTGAATTTTCTCAAAGATTTTGTGAGTTTCGTAATCTTTTTTACCGGTCCGCAAATTTGAAGCATAAGATCGAGGGCATGTGCGCCTTGATTGAATAACATTCCGCCGACCCTCTTCGTATCGCCATGCCAATCTTTAAAATACTCATCATCTCTCCACCACCTAATATCAACAGAACAAAGCACAATTTTGCCTAACTGTCCTATTTCTAGATACTTTAATAATTGTTGTACTGCTGGATTAAACCTGTTTTGAAAATTCACCGTGACGTTATGTTTGTAAAATTTGCTTTTAAGAATCTTCCATCCCTCTATAGTAGTAAGGCAAAGCGGTTTTTCACATAAACAATATTTATTATTCTCTAATGTTTTTAAAACTAAATCCGTGTGAGTATTATTAGGAGTACGGATATTTACGACATCAATGCTAGAATCATTAAGTAATGCATTAAGATTTGGTTTTGCTTCGCAATCGAACTGCGCCGCAGCATTTTTCATCCTCTTTTTATCGATATCAAAAACTGCTCGAAGTTCGCTGTATTTATTTCGCGAAACCGCGGAACCATGCTTTGAAAATACCTGACCACAACCGATAATCCCATATCCGATTCTTTTCTCTGACAATAAATTGTTTAACATCTGCAATGATTTTTCTGTTACGCCTTTTGGATTAGGGCGAACATGAGTTTCTAAAGACAGAAAGATTTCTTTATTTCCAAACACTTCCACGATATCAGAAATGATCCGCTTGTAATTAATCATGCCTTCACCCATGGCGACATAATTACCTTTTTCATCAAAATCTTTCAAATGGAAATATCCTATATTATTTTTTAATTCCTTCAAATCGCTCAATAAAACTTGTTCCCCGATTTTATAAAAGTTTGATACATCAAACCATATCTTAAGATTTTCAGGAGCAAACTTTTTGGCTAAAAATTTGATATCGTTCATTCGATGGATATAACAAGAAGGTTCGTTTTCTAAAAGCAACGTTATGCCTTCTTTCCGCGCTTCGTTCAAAGCAAACCCAAAAAGAGAATCGGAAACAAAAGAGTATTTTATTGACGGAACTTCAAGAGAAGAAAATATTCTGACGTTCTGAGTTTTAAGAATTTTAGCAACCACTATTGCTTTAGTGATATAGTTTTGTTTCTTCGCCAAACTTAAGTGCGGATTAAATCCGAAGGTATCAACTTTTTCCGGCGACTCTTTTACTGCGCCATCCGGATACCATTTGAATAGAGGGGAAGCAAATGCGGAAACCGATATACTATTACGCGACAAAAGTTTATAGATATTCCTTACTTCGTCCAACGAGAAATCAATCAGGTTTTTTTTGTGTATTGTTCGTAACTCGACATATCTAATTTTATGCAGTTTAAGAAATTCAATCGTTTCGTTGAGGTCGTCGCTGATTTCATCGTTGATTGTTGTAATTTTTAGTTTATTTTCCATACGTAGTATTAATTACTTTCCGTAAGAACTTGGACGTCTCTTCAATACTTTCTTCTGATACATTTTTGCCAGTCCATAATTTAAACGCTTTAATACCTTGATGAATCATCATATAAATTCCAGGGCAAGTTCTTGCGCCATATTGTTTTGCTAAATTAAGAAACTCGGTTTCAAACGGGTTAAAAACCGCATCAAAAAAACATATTTTCTTGATTGTAGATTTACCAACACTGTCAAGATGATATTTATGAATAAGAGAAGTGCCGCCTTTGGGGTACATACCAACTGGTGTTGCATTGATAACAAAATTCGCCTCCTTGACAGCCAAAATAATGTTTGCATCTGTGATAGGTTTAATTTCTAGTTCAATACCGTGCCGCGCGAAATCTACTTTGAGTCTCTTTGTACGTTCCAAATTCGAGATTCTGTTCAAAACAGTAATGCGAAAAACTTTGGGGAAGCTTCCAATGATCGCTCGTGCAGCACCCCCGGCACCAAATATAACTATTTTGTCGGAATCTTTGATCAGTTTCATTTTCATCTCGATGGCTCTAATCGCTCCATAGCCGTCGGTATTATATCCGATAAGTTTCCCTTCTTTATTTACAATAGTATTTACGGCTCCTGTCAGTTGCACAGTTTTATCAATCTTGTTCAGATATTTTATAGCTTTCTCTTTATACGGTAGAGTTATATTCGCACCTGCAATGCCGAAAACTGGTATTGCTCGCATCGCATGTTTTAGATTTTCAGGATTGGCTTTAGAAATTCTAAATTTAAGATGATTGTAATTTTCAACTCCCGTCAATTTTGCGAAGTGCTGAAACATGACGTCGGAGACACTATGCTCTACCGGATCTCCAATTAAACAAGTTACAAATTGATTGCGAGAAGGTTGTTTTGGCATTTTTATTTTTACCACCTAAAAATTTAATAACATTTGACTTCCGATATTACCGAATTATACTAAATATAACATTATTTGGAATTGATGTAAATTTCCCGAATATCTGCAAAATATATCTCTCTTTAACAGTTAAGCCCAAAATAGAGTAAAATAAAATCAAGTATCGAATTTATTTTGATACGGGATAACGAAGATTTAAGGGGGAAAGTACAGTACCAATGTTTTTTATTTATTCTCAGCTACTATTTTAGTTAACTGTTCAACTCTTTTCTCCAATTTATCTAAATATTTATTATGATTACTAGAGAATGGTTTGTTTGTTTTCAAGATTATTTTTTCACAGAAATGGTCAAAATCCCAAAGTATAAGATGTATTAATTCATGAACGATGGTTTCTTCTTCGTTCTTAAAAGGATTTTGACTTAGCAAAATAACAGCTTTTTTCTTATTAAATTATGGTCCCCAAGGGTTAATCCGACAAGAGTAAAAGGGCGGACATTAAAGTCTGCCCTTTTTTATTTTAAAACTTTTTACTAACCCCTTTTGTGGTGATATAATACTTATACAAAACAATGCCTAAATTTACTTTCAAAAAATTACCAAACAAAACTAATATCCCGGCTTATCTTTTGTATTTACCTTATTTGAATTCTGTATCAGCTGCTGTAGTTGTTAAAGTAGGAACAGTAGATGAAATTTGGCCTAAAGAAGCTGGCTTAGCGCATGCTCTAGAACATTTAGTATTGAGAGGTACTAAAAAGTTTCCTTCAGCTCAGCTTTTAAGTGGTTATATTGAAGAAATTGGGGGTCATAAAGAAGGGCACACTGATTATGAAAAGACAGTATATAATGGGAAGGTGCCTGCTCTATATGCTGAACGATTAGTAGAAGCACTTGCTGAAATAGTAAATTCTTATCTTATTCCTGAGAATTCAATTTCTAAAGAAATTCAGGTTATTCAAGAGGAAATTAAAAGAAAACAAGATAATCCCCTTTATGTTGTAGATCAGATGGCAAGAAGTTTTGTTTTTGGGTCCCATCCTTTAGGAAGGGAAGTTTTGGGATTAGAAAAATCTTTGCAAAAATTAACTCGGACAGATATTTTAAATTTTGCTTCAAAATATTATTATCCTAATAATTTTACTGTTCTTTTAGTGGGAAATCTTAAACCGGATAAAGCCAGAAAATTTATAGAAAAATATTTTATTGCTAGCGAAATACAATCACCTCATATAAGGCCCCAAATACCATTGATAGATAATAGAAAGAGAGAATTAAAGTTTTATCGCAATGTTCAACAGGCTCATGTGGAATTAATAGCTCCGATTAGTAGCCCCCAAGAAAAAAGTATTAAAGCCTTAAAACTTTTTTCTGAAATGATCGGGGGAGGAGTAATGTCACCTCTCTTTCAGGAAATCAGAGAAAAACGAGGATTATGTTACAATTTATCCACTTCTATCTCAGAACATTCTATTAGTTTATTTCAAATACATGTGGCTACAAAACCAGAATCTTATAAGGAAATAATTTCTCTAATCTTAAAAGTTATAGAAGATAATAAAAATTCTGTTCGACTATTAAAGAAAACAAAACAAAAAGTTATTGGTAATTTGCTTTTATTCTTCGAGAATTCCAACTCGATTATTTTAAAAGCCGCTCAGGATGTCATTTATCAAGGGAAACCAGTGGGATATCAAGAGTTTATCAAAGAAATGAATTCAATAACCATTAAAGATATTGAAAATGTTGTTGATACATACTTAACACCTGATAATTTCCGACGAATAATCATGTTGCCTAAATAAAATTAGATCTCTATTTTCATTTGTCTATCCTTGACAAAGCCAGTTTTTTATGCTTAAATTGAATATAAAAGTACCTTGAAAAATATCCTTTTAATTCAATTAGTTGGAAATATGCCTTGAATTACAAAAAAGAAATATTAATATATCTTGGAGTGCTCAAGCTAGAGTAGATAGGGTGGACGAAGAAATATTACAACAAATGAAAGAGAGTGGTTGTAAAGAATTATATTTTGGAGCAGAGAGCGGTAGTAATAAAATATTACGTTATTTGCAAAAAGGATTTACAAAAGATAAAATAATAGAAGCCTTTGAGATTTGTCATAAAGTAGGAATTAAACCAGGTATGTATTTAATTGTTGGTGTCCCGACAGAAAATAAAGAAGATTTAAGGGAAACTCAGGATTTGATACAGAAATGCAGACCTTATTTATTAAATTTTTCTTATTTAATGCCCTTTCCAGGAACACCACTTTTTAATAAAATCAGGCAATGGATTAAAAATTATGATTACAGTCAGTGGGATGAAATGAGTAGTTCAATTCTAAATTATCCATTTGATATAAATCCGGTGGAATATCATAATCAACTATATGAAGTTTTTAAAGATCTAGTAAAGCAAGGAATGGAATATAGCCCTCAGCAATTTTGTTGTGAGCAATAAAAGGAGGATAAATATATGCAAGAAAAAAAATTCCAAAGACGAAAAGAGGATTTTATTTGCGAGGAATGTGGAACATTTGTAAAAGGGAATGGATATACTGATCATTGTCCAGTATGTTTATGGTCTAAACATGTGGATATTAATCCTGGAGATAGAAAAAATAAATGTGGAGGATTGATGGAACCTATAGGTTTAGAAATTAAAAACGGAGAGTATATAATTTGCTACCGATGTATCAAATGTGGGTATGAACATAGGGTTAAGGCATCTTCTAATGATAATTTTGAGATGTTGATCAAGTTATCTACTCGACCTATAAAAACGAAAAAATAGGACATACTTGGAGTAGAAAGTATGTCCTTTTTATTTAAATTAAATACATGATTCAAAAATTAAAACATTATAGTATACCCCATCTTATTCATATCGAAATGAGTTATGCGTGTAATTCAAAATGTATTTTTTGTTATAACCCCTATCGTGGTTCTTCTATAAATTATCAGGTAATAGATAAAATAGTGCAATCTGTATATAAATCTCAAATACCACATGTTTATCTTATTGGAGGAGAACCATCTTTAGTAAAAACGACAAAACTAAACGAATATATTAATTTATTAAAAACAACATCCTCGGTAACTATTGTGACCAATGGTCTAATTTATAAAAAGGGTCTTTCTAGGGATTTAGCTTGCATCGGGATTCCTATTCATGGAGACCAAAAAACTCACGAATCTTTAACAGGAGTAATCGGTGGTTATCAAAAAGTCATCCAAACAATCAAGAAATATGTTAGAGATGGTTTTGATGTGCGATGTATTCCAGTGTTAATGTCTGTGAACTATAATCAAATGTATAATATAATTAAGCTAGCTAAAGAATTAGGGATGGAAAGTGTTTTTGTGGATCGATTTGAGAGTGGAGGTATAGGTAGTAATTTATCCCAAAAATTAAAGCCAACGTTAGAACAATTTAAAGAAGCTCTAAGCCAAATGATATCTGCCAGAGATGATTTTAAAATACCAGTTGGTTTTGGAACAGCTATCCCATTTTGCTTGGATGATAGATTAATTACAGACAATATGTGGGCTAATTGTGGAGTAGGTGTAACCTTTGGGGCTATTAATCCTGCTGGAGATTTTAGAATATGCAACCAATCCAATATTATATATGGGAATGTACTGAAAGAACCGATAGAAAAGATTTGGAATAAAAAGAAATTAGATGAATTTAGAGGGTTAAAATGGATTAATGGTCCATGTAGAGATTGTCCTTTTTTATCGATTTGTACTGGCGGTTGTAAAGTTGATTTAATATGTTCTAACAAATATTGTGTTGATTATGCAGTGAGAGACAATACTGATAAAATTTTATCCATTAATGAGATGCAGAAATTACTTCCAGTATTTTTGGATAGAGAAAAAAAGAAAACCCAAGTAAATATCCCTGTTAAATTAAGAAATTTTAAGTTAAATAAATATACAAAACTAAATCTCTGGCATAAAGAAAAATATCTTATAACTCGTTACCAGACTATACAATTATATCAAGTTGAGATAGAAATAATTCAACAAATCATAAAAGGATTGAACAGTGAAGAAAAATTAATCAAGAAGTTTGAAAATAAAATAGAAGCTGAAATAATGAGAGCATTTATAAGTGAGCTGATCGAAATAAATGCTTTAGATCTAATAAATTAAGGAGAAATTCTTATGTATAATTTTCGTTTTCGTGAAGAACAATTTGGTTTTATAGTATCTTTGCCCAATGGGGATGTTAAAATCATTAATAAGAACGCTCGCGGATTGCTTGAGCAAAAGAGAGCTAATTTATTAAAAAGTTATGAAATACCGCTTGAAAAAATTGCTCTTTTGCGATATTTACCATTCTCAGCTCCTATTTGTATAGGCCTAGAATTAACTTTAAGATGTAATTTACAATGCAATCACTGTTATATAAATGCTGGAAAATCCAGGGGAAGAGAATTAACAACACAGGAGATCAAAGATTTGCTTTTGCGATTAAAGAAAATGGGAGTTTTCTTCATTTTTATTACTGGGGGAGAGCCACTATTAAGGGAAGATTTTAAAGAGATTATAGATTATCTTTTTACCATTGATTTAGATTTCAATGTTTTAACTAACGGAACTCTTCTTACAGAAAGTTTTTTAAAGAGGTTAAATCCCAAAACTCCTTTTGTGGTGAGTTTTGATGGGATAAAAACTCATAATATAATTAGAAAAGGATTCGAGCAATACGGATCTATTCAAGAAAAACTATTACTTTTGAAAAAACATAAGTTTCCTTTTTTAGCTCAATATACCTTGCAGAAATGTAATTTCGAAGATCTAATCGAAACCTATAAATGGTGTGTAAAAAATGAAATAGTTCTAGTTGCTATGGACTTACTGTATGCCGGACGAGTAAAATCAAACAAACAAATAATTCCTACAAAAGAAGATTTAATTAAAAACAAAAAACTTATGCTTGCTAAACTAGATTATGAGAAGAAGAGAATGAATTTTAAAAATAATAGTTACGATTGCCAAAACGACATTGCCAACCCCTATTATTATTCTTTTATTACTAAGTTAGTTATTAATACAAGAAAAAGTCAGCCAGGAATATTTTTTGCTTATATATCTTCTGATGGAAATGTATACCCAGATAATTACTACGCAGAGGATTCAAGCTATATTGAAGGTTCTATATTTGAAAGGTCGTTCGAAGATATATGGGAAAATGGATTTCAACATCTTAGAAAGATAGGCTGGGATAATTTCGACTGTAATAGATGTAAGCTTTTAAAAAAAGTAGGCTTTTGTGATTTACAAATGTTAAATCTTTCTAGGAATATACATAAGGATGAAATGAAATGTGGTGCCACAATATTTCTTAAAGAGGCTATGTTGCAAAGATTCCTACTACGTCAGAAAACTACATATGCCTTGCCAGAGGAGATGGCAAGATTTTTAGATAATTACTAAACATTATATGGTTTGATTATGATCAAAATATGCCATTGGGTAATTACTAAAAGATGTAATCTTAAGTGTATTCATTGTATTGCATCTACGGGAAGCAAACGAGAATTGAATACTAAAAAAGCTTTAGAGGTTTTAAATAGTCTATACAATCTAGGGTGTAAAAAATTGTATATTACCGGCGGAGAGCCATTAATTAGAACAGATATCTTTGAAATATTAAAAGAGGCTAAAAGAAAAAAAATGAAATTAGCTCTTTTAACTAATGGTTTGTTGCTTAATAATCAAACAATTTACTTTTTGAAAAAGTACGTCGATGAAATTGGTATTAGCATAGATGGCTCTTCCTCGAAAATTAACGATCAAATTAGGGGAAGCAAAACTTTTAAGAAGATTATAAAGGCGATATCAATCCTTAAGACTTATAAAATTCCTATTACTCTGTATATAACTATCAATAAAATTAATTATAGTGATTTTGGAGATATTTTAAAACTAGTTCGATCTTTGAAGATTCCAAATATTAGAGTAAACGAAATTTCTTTAAGGGGAAGAGCATATAAGAATAGAAAATATTTAAGCATAAATAATTATCCTAACAATACTACTGAGAAGTATTTACTAAATAGTTTAAAGAGCAATTTAGGATCGGATTTCAAAAAACATTTGAGAATGATTTATAATAAAAATTGTGGGGCAGATTTAAATACTATAGTTCTCTCTCCGACTGGATATATTTATCCATGTATAGAAATTTTACAAAAGTGTCCAGAACACCATTTTGGAAGTATTCTTAATTTTACTCCTGAGCGAATGCAAAAATATGGATATATTGTTTCAAATACTTCGATATCGCAATGTCCATACAAGACTATTACAGGTAAAACTTTTTCCATTTGTTTGAATAAGCCAAAAATTAATTGTTGCCTAATTCCATTCTATGCGAATCAAAAAAACAAAAACATTAAAACAACTATACCAAAGGTTGGATAATCTTTATAAAGATATCTATTCTTTTTGCTCTATCTGTAAAGAGGAAGATTGCAAGGGGTATGTTTGGTTAATGCCAAATGAAGCCCCTCTATTAATGGATAAGGGGATACCTATTGTGGAAATTAATAAGAAAATTTATTTTATTGACTCTTTTTGTAGGGAATATGGTATAATTAATGTAGAAAAGGTAAAACCTCCTTGTAGATGTAGAGGCCAAACAAAATGTTTGATTTATAAGTATAGGCCATTAATATGTAGATTATACCCTCTGGATTTAAAAATCATAAATAAACGTACATTTATTATTCTTCATACAGATTGTCTATTTGTCCAGCAATTGGTTCTAAAGAAAAGTATCTCGGTATTTTTAAATAAAGTTAATATTGAATTTCAAAATTGCGAAGATAGTCTTCTAAAAAAAATTGTAAATATTCATGAAAAAGTTAACTCTATTTCGAAATATCCTAAGAATTATAATCATAAAGATTATATCAAGGTTCTAGAAATACAATATTAAATTAAAATATAATATATATAAAAACATATGTCCAAATGCAAAGCAGTCCTTGACTCCAAAAAGATTCGGGGAATAAAAGTCAAGGTAAAAAAGCACAAGAATACCAAAAAATAGGAGGAGTATTCAATACAAGAAAATTTGAACAATGCGATTAAGAACATCGTAATTTTGAAATTCCAAAATCTATCCTTGACAAAGGCAGTTTATTATGCTTAGATGGAGGTAGTTAAAAGAGGTTTAAAGCTGCACCTTGGAAAATATCCTTCTAATTTTTAAAAAGAATTAGAACATATAAATGTCG
>Ga0210006_1000884_pt1 | contig 21915 bp, 20 predicted proteins | sample CryGey02umfilter_2_FD_185452 | JGI IMG/M metagenome (GOLD analysis project Ga0210006, IMG submission 185452) | Groundwater microbial communities from aquifer in Utah, USA - Crystal Geyser 4/10/14 0.2 um filter (SPAdes) (version 3) | ecosystem: Environmental > Aquatic > Deep subsurface >... | reverse complement strand
CATTTTTTGCAGAATCGCCAATTCATTTTTACCCCCAAAATCCAGTACAAATTAGTCGCCGAGCGAAGCGAGGCGAACCAAAACTCTTTGACTTTTCCTACGTGGTGCAGTATTCTTGAATTAGTCCGAACGCATTTCGCCGCCGCAGGCGGCGAGGAAGTCCCCCCGCGAAAATTCGGAAAGGCGGCGGAGCCGCACCGCTCAAAACCGCAAAAGAACCCGGAGAAAAACATCGGCTCGAACCATTTTTTAATTTTGGGGGAAGAAAATTTTTTAATCCTTATGAATTTCGATGAAGAAAACTTTAAAACAAATGCGGAACAAGAAATTTCACACTGTCGTCCGGGTGATTGGAACCACGCTTTGCGAGTTGTAGAATGGACAAAACAGCTTGGTAAGGATAGAAAAGATTTACCACTTCTTGTTAGTGCCGCGTATATCCACGATATTGGCTGGAGAGATGTTTTGCCCAAAGATGAAAAAATAAATTTTGATAAACTTTTAGAATTTGAAGGGAAAGCAAATGATAATTCTAAAAGTTTTGTTTCTGAATTTTTGAAAAGTTTAGAATATTCATCGGAAGAAATTGAGGTCGTCAATCGTCTTGTTCGCGCCGCCGATGCACACGAATCAAAAGAGGAAGATGAAGAAATTATCGTTGACGCTGATAACTTGAGTAAATTGACGATTGACCACTTAAAAGAAAAGTACAAGCCAACAGAGTGGTTGAGGATGTGGAACGTATGGCGCGAGATGTTTCCAACACGCGTTAAAACGGAAATCGGTAAATCTCGCCTTTCTGCTCTTTTAGATGATTTGAAAATTTCCATAGATAAAAATTTATGATCCTTGCTCACTCGATAGTTGGAATAATGCCAGTAAGTAACTCCGAGTTTTCTTGGTTTTGGTTTATCGGCTCTGTGATTGCCGATATAGACCACTTGTTTGTTTTGTATAGTCATAAAATTTTTTCTTGGGATAAACTTATTGACGCTATTAAATTTGAAGATAAATATGGAATTCATTTCAAAACAAAATATATGCATTCTATTTTCGGGGCAGTTGTTACGACTATTCCAATATTGTTTATAAGCAAGGAAGGGGCACTTTATTATTTTGTTGCGTATCTTATTCATCTTATTCTCGATTGGCCTGATATAGACGAAAAGCAATATTTTTATCCATTCAAGAAAAAAGTTAGAGGATTTCTGCCAATATTTTCAAAACCAGAAATAATTTTTACCATTTTGTTGTTAGGATTTTATTTTTATCAGATTAAGATTTTTTAATGCCGCCAAAGAAAAACTTGAAATTGTCAGCGGTGCGGCTCCGCCGCCTTTCCGAATTTTCGCGAGGGGACTTCCTCGCCGCCTGCGGCGGCGAAATGCGTTCGGACTAATTCAAGAATACTCCACCACACCATCGATTGCTCTTGCAATCACCTGTTCAAAGAATACCATCATTCTCTCATCCATGAGTTTACTAATCTTCTCCATCATCTTCTCATCTCTAGTATTGGCAATTCTTTCTAGTTGACTCAGGTCCTTTTTTGTAAGTGCCATGATACCATCATACCTCAAACATTTTCCTCAACAATCCGTCATTGCGAGACCCGCCATGGCGGGCCGTGGCAATCTCACTCCACCGTCATCCTCGCGAATGCGGGGATCCATCTGGGATAATAACACCATGAATATTTCCGACTTCCACTTCGAACTGCCAGAAGAACTAATTGGTCAGCAAGCTATCGAACCACGTGACTCCTGTAGGTTATTAGTCGTGAATCGGTCAGATCAAAGCCTGAACCACCATATCTTTCGTGACCTGGTCGATCTTTTGGATGATCAGTGTGTTTTGGTACTCAACGATACCAAAGTCTTTCCGGCCAGACTTTTCGGCACCAAAGAAACCGGTGGAAAGATTGAGATTCTTCTGCTCAAGCAAACTTCTTTGGATACGTTTGAATGTATCGCTCGTGGAAAACTACAAGTTAATCAAAGATTGGTTTTTGGCCCATCCTTAACCTGCACCATTCAAAGTAAAGAGGTAACGGGAGAGATTCACATTAGGTTCAATTTTTCCGGTCTCGACCTTATAGCCAAAATTGATGAACTCGGAAAAACACCCTTACCCCCATATATCCATTCTGATTCCAAAGAAGCAGAACTGAGGGAACAATATCAAACAGTCTATGCCAGAGAAAAGGGGAGTGCCGCCGCTCCGACCGCTGGCCTCCATTTCACCCCCGAACTCCTGAACAGTCTACAAGAAAGGGGGGTGCAGATCGAAAAACTCACTCTCCACGTCGGTCTGGGTACTTTCAAGCCGGTCACGGAGGAACAGGTGGCAAATAAAATACTTCACTCCGAATCGTTTACGCTTTCATCGGACGTGGCAGACAGGTTAAATATTGCCAAGAAATCAGGCAAGAAGATTATTGCCGTAGGTACAACATCCTGTCGAGTGCTGGAAACACTCTTCGACGAGTCGGGAAATCTTTCAGGCGGGGCAGGGGAGACCCATATTTTTTTCCAGCTAGGATATCGATTTAAATTCATTGATGGGATGATCACCAACTTTCATTTGCCTAGCACGAGCCTATTAATGCTTGTCAGCGCTCTGGTAAGTTTTCCGAACTCCCCCATCCACTTCACTAATTTTTATGACTCTCTCATGGGTCAAGCTTATGCGGAGGCTATCAAAAGCAAATTCAAATTCTTCAGCTTCGGCGACTCCATGTTAATTGTCTAAAAAATATTCTTTATCTTGAGTTCTCGAGTTCTTGATTCCTTGAGTCCTTTCTCATCTTCTCCCTCATTTGTTCCACCAGACGCACCATGAAACGTACATTGTGAATGGAGGCTAGTCGATAGTAGGTTAGCTCCTTTGATTTATAGAGATGATTTAAGTATCCGCGAGTGTATCTCGATTGACAGGTATAGCAATCACAACCCTCCATAATAGGAGATTTATCCTTGATGAATTGTGCATTGCCGATATTAAGTCTGCCGTTAGAAAACTCACTTTCGAATTTCTCGCCACGAATCTCGCCATGATAGAGAGCCCCGTTTCTAGCCAGCCTCATGGGTGCCACACAATCAAACATATCAATGCCACACTTGATAATATCCACAATATTTTGTGGATCCCGCCCTAAACCCATGGTGTAAATCGGTTTATCCTTTGGTAACAGATGTTTGATCCATCCGATCACTTCTTGTGTCGCTTCCATGTTATATCCTATGGTCTCTCCTCCAAGAGCTACGCCACTAAAGGGCATTGAAGAAATAAATTTAGCCGCTTCCTCTCTCATTTTTCTATCGGTACTTCCTTGAATAATGCCAAATAGTGCCTGGTCGGCACCTTGAGTACTTTTCTTTCCATTCTCCTCCCATCTTTTGACGCATCTTTCTGCCCAGTGGTAGGTTCTGTCCAGCGCTTGTCTGACGTATGTTTTTTCAATTTCGTCAGGGGTGCATTCATCAAATGCCATGATAATATCGGCCCCCAAATCCCTTTGAATGTCCATCGATCTTTCTGGTGTGAATCTGTGCATTTGTCCGTCAAGATGAGATTTGAAGATTACCCCGTCCTCGTCGATTTTGGATAGAGTTTCACCCTTGACCCCAAGACCCAAGGAAAATACTTGGAAACCCCCGCTATCGGTGAGCATCGGTCCGTTCCAATTCATAAACTTCTGGACCCCACCCATCTCAGACACAGTCTTTTCTCCAGGTCGTAAATATAGATGGTAGGTATTGGCAAGAACAATCTCGGCTTTTGTAGCACGGATATCATCTCCATCCAGCGCCTTCACTGTTGCGGCCGTACCTACCGGCATAAACACCGGTGTCTGAACCTCTCCATGATCGGTGATAATTACTCCAGTTTTATCTAGGTTTTTGGTAAATTTGAATGGCATGGAGCCAAGGGTGGGACTCGAACCCACTACCTGCGGTTTACGATACCGCCGCTCTACCTGCTGAGCTACCTTGGCAATATTCACTATTTTACCTGAAATACTATCCGGTTTTGGCAGAGTGTTAAAATACAGCATACTTTGACAAATCGGAGGTCAAATAGCTACGTACGTCATTTATCAAGGGAAAATGTATGCCCGAGCCAACTTCAACTCACATGATGGAGGAGATACTTACGATTACGAAAAATCAATAGGTGGTCTATCTTCCGAATAGATGAATCACAAACGTGCAGGAAATAATTCTCAGGCACGTTTTTTTGTGCCTTAGTACTATTTATTATTTCTCTAAAGCGGGAATTGAAATTTTTACTCCTGCATAGATTAGATCAGGATTTGCAAAAACCTTTCTGTTGGCCCAGTAGATTTTAGTCCATTTGAAACCATCACCATAAGTACGAACCGCCAACTTCCAATACGAATCACCCTTTTGAGTAGTATATTCTCCTGCCTCAATGGGTTTACCTGCAGTATTGACTTCCGATTTAATCACGTCACCTTTGTCTGAAATGGCAATCTCCTTCTTGGTCTCAACTACGGTAATCTTTTTTGCTTCTACCTTTGGAATCTTAAGCTCCATCCCCGCAACAATCACCCCTTTTCCGAAAATTTTGTTTTCTTTCATGATGTCAACGTAGTTGTATCCAGACTTGTAGTATTTTTCTGAGATATGCCAAAGATCATCCCCCTTTACGACCTTATAGGTAGTTAAAAATTTATCATTAATTGATTCATCCTTCTTTTCTGTGGTTGCCGGTTGCTGTTCATTTAGTAGGATTCCTTGCCAGGTTTTCAGGTTTGCGGTCTTAAAATAGTTAAAAATCAATCCTGCAATAACCACTATCACCACTACTCCCATCAGCGTACTGATGGCATTCTCATTCATTTTGAAGAATTTTAGGATATTTTTAATACGTTTTTCCGTACTCTGTCCTTTTTTCATATCTCAATCTTATATAAAGACTTATGAATGTCAATAGGTAAATCTCAGGCGAACATTTTCTATTGCGAGGCTGGGGGGATTCGAACCCCCGACCTTCTCCGTGACAGGGAGACGCGCTAACCAACTGCGCTACAGCCCCTAAACAATGTCAAAATATGACACCCTAGATTATATCTGACTTTGAGCCTAATACAAGTTGTCTCTTCTGGGGGTAAAATTCTTTTATGACTAAAAAGGGAAAGATTGATCTCTTAAAAGCTCAGCTTGTAGTCGCTGAGGCCAAACTATCGAAGGCTATGGAAGAGCAGGGAGAAGCCTGTGGTGACGCTTGCGACTGGCATGATAACAATGCTTACGACTTAGCCATGAGTCTAGCAAACACCTATCAGGCTCTGGTCGATGACCTAAAAAAGGAGATTTGAGGCTTACAGAAGCCAAACTAAGTCAATTGGCTATTGCCCTATGGACTTGATATAATGTCCTAGTTAAATCATCTTAACCTTTACAGTTTGTCTCGCGGTGATGATGGCCACGGGGAAAGTAGAAAGGAGCCAGAAATGGCTGTTCGTTTGTACGTAGGGAATCTACCCTACAATATTACTCAAACCAGACTCCAGGAGATTTTTTCTCCCTTCGGTACTCTAGGTGAGGTAACAGTTATATCAGATAAGTTCTCCGGCAGGAGTAAGGGATTCGGATTCGTTGAATTCGAAGATGCTGAAGCTGCTAAGAGTGCTATCGAAAAAATGAATGGTGCTGACCTTGATGGTCGCAACATTATTGTTAATGAAGCCCGTCCCAAAGAAGACCGTCCCTCCACTGGTGGTAGATCCTTCGGAGGCCGCTAAGTTAGCTCTTAATTCGTAAGAATTACGTATAATGGTCGTATTGCCATTAACACGAGAAACCGCCCAGCTGCTAGAAAGAGTTGCGGCGGTTTTTCGTGTTAAAGAGGGTGACACTTTTCGAGTCAAGGCATATTCAAACGCTGCTGCAGCCATAGATTGCCTGTCTGAGCCCATTGACGAACTCTGGCGGCAAGAATAAGCTTGACACCGTACCTGGCCTTGGTCAGGCGCTTACAAGGTATTTAAGGAAAAATCAGTTGCACGCATCAAAAAATCTCTTCAGATAATATCGACCCGTAAAGGAAGAATTTTACTCTCAGAAGCTCAAGACATAGCCGAACGTTATATCCAGTATCTCAAAAAATCGACACACATAAAGAAGGCCGAGCCATTAGGCAGTCTTCGCCGTCGTCTTTCTACGGTTGGAGATATCGACATAGCTCTAAGCACCAAGGATCTAATAAAGCGTTGGAATATGCCCTAGCATATCCCCAAATAGACTCTGTCATCACTCGAAGTCAAGTCAAACTCAAAAACGATCTCGAAGTGGACCTCAAAATCTCGGACCCTGACGATTGGGGAAGCATGCTCCAACATTTCACCGGCTCAAAAATGCATAACATCAGATTAAGAACGCTAGCCAAAGAAAGAGGTTTATCCCTTTCAGAAGACGGTATTCTCGAGAAGGAGAAACTTCATCGGTTCAAAACGGAGACAGATTTTCAATCCTATGAAAAGAGTGTGAAAAATAGAGGTATTAAATTACTCATTGGTTTAGAGGTTGATATTAGACCAGAAGGAGACTTTGCCTTAAGCGATAAACTGATGGCCACTCTTGATTATGCAATTGTCTCCATCCATTCGGCTTTCGATAATACCGTTGCAAAAAATACCGAACGGATAATCACGGCACTTTCTCATCCCAAAGCTCTAATTCTTGGACACCCGACCGGTCGAATTATCAATCACCGCCAGTCACTCTCGGCCGATTGGGAGAAAGTATTTGCGTTCTGTGTCAAAAACCATAAATTAATGGAGGTCAACGCCTACCCAGACAGGCTCGATCTGCCAGACGATCTTATAAAAACAGCCCTTGGTAAGGGGGTAAAATTGATTATCAACACCGATAGTCACAAAGCTGAACAAATGAATCATATGAAATATGGTGTCTGGCAGGCTAGAAAAGGCTATGCTATGAAACGTGACGTGGTAAACTCTCTCACATGGCAAAACTTGCAGACAGTGCTAAAATGAAAATGTAGTTATTAATGTCATCCTGAAATTGATTCAGAATCTATAAAAATAATATGAACTTTCCCCTCCTTCTTCTCGTTGTCGCCGTAATAGTATTCTTTTATATAATCTCGCTTTACAACTGGTTCCAGACCGCCAAAACCAGAATTGTGGCTTCTATCCAAGATATTGGCAATCAATTGAAACGTCAGGCCAGTCTTATCCCTAACCTAGAAAGCTCCGTCAAAGGTTATCTAAAACACGAAAAGGGGATTTATGAAGACATCGTTTCGGCCAGAAAACTGGTCGACAAGGCTTCGGGAAGTAATGATATGTCCAAGATTGAGAAAGCTTCGGACGCCATCAGTAACCTAGTACCCAAACTCCAAGTCTTGGTTGAAAGCAATCCTGAGCTAAAAGGAGAAAAAGTCGTTTCCCGCTTGATGGACGAACTTAGAGATACTGCCGATAAACTTATGTACGCTCGTCGTGTAGTGATCGACTTAACTGCTGATTACAATACTAAGATCATTACCGTCCCTAGCAATTTTGTAGCCATGATCTTCGGTTTCAAGGCGCAAAAAGGTTTAGATACACCTTTGGAGGGATCCCATCTTTCCGTTTCTGAAGATGAAACCAAAGACACAAAGATCTCCCTCTAATCGTCATTGCGAATCTCGTACTCGAGCTGTGGCAATCTCATACAAACTATGAAAAATATTTACGAGCAGGTCGACGAAAATAAACTTCGCAGTGGCGTTGTCATCGCTGGTTTTATTGCCTTTATCATGGCCGCTTCTTATTTCATTACATATGCAATGGGATTCGACAGCAGTTTTATTGGCATTGCTCTTATCATTTCAGGGATCCTTAGTTTTGTCAGCTTCTATTACTCCGACAGCATTATTCTTTCTATTTCCGGCGCTACTCCGGCAAGCAAGCGGGATCACTTTGATTTCTATACCGTCACCGAAAATTTAGTGGGAGTGGCCAGAATTCCCATGCCCAAGCTTTTTGTTATCGAAGATACGGCCATGAACGCTTTTGCTACAGGTCGTGATCCTGAGCACGCCGTAGTGTGCGCCACCACCGGAATACTAGCCAGATTAAATCGTACGGAACTGGAAGGAGTTGTGGCTCACGAGCTAAGTCATGTCAAAAACTACGATATTCGTCTCATGGGAATCGTGACCATCTTGGTTGGTCTGGTAACTCTCCTTGCCGACATTCTCCTAAGGACACGAATTCGTGGACGAGGTCGCGATGACGAAGGTAATCTCGGAGCGGTCCTTTTTGTTGCTGGAATTGTTATGGCTCTGCTTTCACCCATCATCGCTCAGCTTATTCAGCTTGCTGTCTCTCGGCGTCGAGAATTTCTTGCCGATGCTTCCGGGGCCGCATTGACCAAGTTTCCAGAGGGTCTAGCAAGCGCACTGGAGAAAATTTCTGCCGACAAAGAACCACTCGAAGCGGCGAACAAAGCTACTGCCCATCTTTATATCGCTAATCCGCTCAAAAATCATCATGACTCCATCGGTTGGTTCGCCGGACTCTTCAATACCCACCCCCCAGTTAAGGAACGCCTTAAGGCTCTCAGGGGTGAATAACATAAAAGACAGAACCTACATAGACAACGATCTCTATGGTATTGAGTGAAAATGACACTACCGGTAGCTTCTGATCCAGAAAGGGACCCACAAAAGATCCGGCACCGTGTGCCACTGTTATTTTTCAATTGAAGCTCTTCCGGATCTTTTTCAGCTCTCTCGTCAACCTCTCGATTGTTCTTGGCCTGGTTGTTCGATCTTTCCCCTTATCGGTTATCAAGCTTCCCCCCAGTTTAATCAACACTAGTTTTTCCATTACTCCATGTTTATCATTGTCCGCTTAGCAATCGACTTGACGGAGTGCCAGAATCGTTGTAATCTATAGTCATGGAAAACCCGTTTCAACCCCAAGACGAAGGCAAGCTTCTGGAAAAGTTTACCATCAATCTCACTAACAAGGCTAAGGCACACAATCTTGACCCTGTCATTGGCCGAGATATGGAAATTCGTCGGGTGATGCAGGTATTATCTCGGCGGACTAAAAATAATCCTGTTTTAATCGGAGACCCCGGCGTGGGTAAAACAGCTCTCGTCGAGGGGCTCGCTAACCGCATTGCCGTCGGCGATGTTCCCGACTCGATCAAAGACAAAGATCTTCTGGTGTTGGATATGGCTAGCGTTCTGGCCGGTGCGTCTTATCGAGGAGAGTTTGAACAAAGAATGAAGGGTATTGTCGATGAAGTAAAAAAAGGAGAGGGGAAATATATTCTATTTATTGATGAGCTTCACACCTTAGTAGGCGCCGGCGCCGTCGAAGGTGCTGTCGATGCCGCCAATATTTTGAAGCCCGCACTGGCGAGGGGCGAATTACATCTTATCGGTGCCACTACTATTGATGAGTACCGTAAGTATATCGAAAAGGATGCTGCCCTGGAACGACGCTTCCAACCCATCCTCGTCGAAGAACCCAGTCAAGAGGTTACAATAGCCATTCTTAGAGGAATAAAAGAAAAATACGAAATTCATCACAAGCTCAGAATCAGCGATGATGCTCTCATCGCGGCGGTTAATCTTTCGGTCCGCTACCTGCCTGACCGATTTTTGCCGGACAAGGCCATCGATCTAATCGACGAAGCCGCTTCTTCTCTCAAAATTGAAATTGAGTCCATGCCGGCGGAGTTGGATTTGTTAAAACGTAAAATTATTCAGATAGAAATTGAACTAGCCGCTCTCAAGAAAGAAAACTCAGATTCGGCTAAAGCCAGGCGGCAAATCTTGGAAAAAGACCGTGAGGATAAAAAATTTCAAGCCGGCAAAGTTGAAATCGCCTGGAAACAACAAAAAGGAATTATTGAAGAAATAAATAAAATTCAATTTGAAATAGACCAAACCAAAGTCAAGCTTGATACGGCCGAGAAAGAAGTCCGTCTTGAAATGGCTGCCGAGCTGAAGTACGGCACTCTACCTAAACTCCAGACTAAGCTGGTAGAAAAACAAAAAGAGTGGGGAAGCATCAAACCCGAAGATCGAGTACTCCAGCTGGAGGTAGATACTGAGGATATTGCCAAGGTAATTTCCCGCTGGGCCGGAATTCCTGTCACGCGTTTGCTGGATACCGAATCTTCGAAACTCATAAATCTGGAAAAAGAGCTCGCCGGACGAGTCGTCGGTCAAGACACTGCTATCAAGTCAGTAGCCAATGCCATTCGAAGATCGCGAGCGGGAATCTCAGATGAAAATAAGCCTATTGCCTCCTTTCTTTTCATTGGTCCTACGGGAGTAGGTAAAACCGAAACGGCCAAGGCCTTAGCCCAAGAATTATTTAACGACGAAAGGGCTCTGATCCGTATCGATATGACGGAATATACTGAAAGTCACTCGATTGCTCGTTTAATTGGAGCCCCTCCAGGCTATGTAGGTTATGAAGAAGGGGGCCAGCTCACCGAAGCGGTGCGACGCAGGCCCTATTCGGTCATACTTTTTGACGAAATCGAAAAAGCTCACCCCCAAATCTTTAGTGCTTTCTTGCAAATACTTGACGATGGACGGCTTACGGATGGTAAGGGACATACGGTTAATTTTAAGAACACTGTCATCATCATGACTAGCAATCTGGGCGGTAGCTTCGTCACCGACGATAACCTCGACGAAGCCGATAGAGAAGCTAAAATGTTCGAGATACTGAGGGCCAATTTCAGACCTGAGTTTCTTAATCGCATCGATCAGATTATTACTTTCAAGCGTCTGGGTAAAGAAGAGGTGGCCAAAATAGTCGAGATTCAACTCAAGGAACTATCGAATAGATTGGCCTCCAAAAGTTTCCAAATAACATTTGACAAATCCGTGAGTGATTACGTTGCCCTCTTTGGATTCGACAAAATCTACGGTGCCCGCCCGGTAAAAAGGGTTCTCCAAAACAAAATTGAAGACGAACTCGCTCTCCAAATCATCGAAGGCAAGCTCCAAATGGGCCGAAATATTTCCGTAGGTATCAAAGATGGTCATTTGTCGGTAAAATAGGGGCTGTGATCAACCTCAAAATTACCAAGCTCGAAAAAAGCTATAATCAGCCCTTGTTGGACGATATTACGCTTACCCATACGGGCAACGGTGTCGTGGCCTTGATAGGAGACAATGGCTCCGGCAAATCGACTTTGCTAAAAATCGTCATGGGTTTGGAAGAACAGGATAGTGGCAAGATCGAGTGGGGTGGGGAGCCTAGAATTGGATATTTACAGCAAGAAATCGACTCTCTGCCGACACTTTCCGGTGGTCAAAAGAAAATTGCTCTCTTGGCAGATCTAATTTATTCAAATCTCTACGATGTGTTGCTTCTAGATGAGCCGGACAATCATCTGGATATCGAAAACAAGCAGTGGCTGGCCAATGCTATAGAATCCTTTGACGGCTTGGTTATTATGATCTCCCACGACAGGCATTTACTCAAACAAATCACTACCCACACCTGGCTAGTTGAAGACCGAGAAATTCGTACTTATCCGTTTGGATATGAAAAGTTTGTCAACGAATATGAGAAGGAAAGAGAAAGCATGGAACACCTTTTTCATGTTCAGGAAAAAGAGCACAAAAGATTAAAGGACTTGGTTAATGTTTTTAAAGCTAGAGCCTCTAGTGGTCCCAAGATGGCCCGTTATTATCATGCATTAGAAAAACGTTTGGCCCGGTTTGAAGCCGAGATGGTTAAAGATCCAAAGAAACATGATGCCCACATCCAGCTAAGTACCTCCGTCTCCGGTAAACAAATCAAACACAAAATTGCCATCATGGTAAAAGATTTAGATTTTTCTTATCCGGATAATTCAGTTTTGGAAAATGCTGAGCTGTATGTTGAAGTGGGGGAGAAGGTGGCCTTGATTTCTCCCAATGGTTCGGGAAAATCTACCTTAATCAAATTAATTCTTGGTCATCTCGAACCCTCTACGGGTGTTGCCCGAACAGGTGAAAACCTTAAAGTCGGCTATTACTCTCAGGAACATCTCGAGGCGCTGGACAAAGATTCGTCACCCATCGACTGTTTTACCAAAAGATTCCCTATTGCCGATTACGAAGCCGCGGCCGTTCTCCGCAAGTTTTATTTTAGTAAACATACGATTAAATCCAAGATTTGGACTCTTTCCGGTGGTCAAAAGGCCCGTTTACAATTGGCTCTTTTCTTATATACCAACCCGGACATTCTTATTTTGGACGAACCCACCAACCATCTGGATCTCAAGTCCGTCGCCGCCCTCGAAGAATTTCTGGTCGATTACGAAGGCACTGTACTTTTGATTTCTCACGACCACGATCTTCTCAACAATGTCTGCGATATTGCTTACGAAGTCAAAAACAAAAAAATCATCCTCAGCCCCAACTTCCTAAATGAGGACTAATGCTGATAAAATCGTAATGTGCACAAAGTAACTATTCTACCCGAGGAAGTCAAAAAAATCGCCAAACTGGCCAATCTCAAGCTCCAGCCGGTTGAGGTCAATTTGTTTGCTGAGCAATTCACACAGACTGTCGACATTATTAATCAGCTAAATGAGGTAGACACCTCCGCCGTCGCGGCCACGTACCAAATTACCGGTCTCGTCAACGTTACCCGTGAAGATATTGTAGACACAGCTCGTGTACTTCCTCAAACGGTTGCCCTCAGTGGAGCCAAGCTTACTAGCAATGGTTTCTTTGTCGTCCCCCGAATTATCGACACGGAGGAGACTGAAAGCGTAATCTAATGAAACAGCTACACGAATTAACCATCTCCGAAGTCCACGTCGGCTATCTGAACAAAGATTTTACCTGTGTTGATCTCGTCAAACATTTGCTAAATCGTATCAAGAAATATAATCCTAAGCTAAACGTTTTTTTAGCCCTCAACGAAAATGTTCTTAAACAAGCCGAAGCGATTGATAAAGAAATTGCAGAGAAGGGGATTGATAGGGAACTACTCGGCATTCCTATGGCCATCAAAGATAATTTTTTAACAGTTGGTATTTCTACCACAGCGAGCTCGAACATTCTAAAAGGTTTTATGCCACAGTACGAATCGTCGGTTACCAGCAAACTTCTAACTGCTGGGGCAATTTTTATTGGTAAAACCAATATGGATTCTTTTGCCCACGGTAGTAGTACCGAAACGTCCGATTTTGGCCCTACTCATAATCCGTGGAATCCTGAAAAACTTCCGGGGGGTTCTTCCGGTGGTTCGGCCGCCGCCATTTCGGCTCAATTTGTTACCGTCGCGCTTGGCAGTGAAACCGCCGGCTCCATTCGTCAGCCCGCCGCTTGGTGTGGCGTCACGGGATTCAAGCCCACTTATGGTCGGGCTGGACGCTACGGCTGTATTGCCATGGCTAGCTCTACCGATTCTCCTGGTCCAATCGCGAGAACAGTAGCTGACACAGCACTCATTGCCAATGTAATTTCGGGCCAAGATCCTTTCGATGCCACCACGAGCCCCACTCCCGTCGGAGATTACCCTTCATTTTTAAACAAAAAAGATCTTAAGGGTATCAAAATCGGTTTAGTCAAAGAATATTTAATGACCTCCATGAGTGATGAAGTGAAGAAATTAATTTTAGAAGCAGCCGATAAATTCAAAGAATTGGGTGCAACTGTCGAGGAGATTTCTCTAATGAATCCCAAATATGCCATTGGCGTCTATACCGTTGTCCAGCGCTCGGAAGTTAGTTCCAACTTAGCCAGATTCGATGGCATTCGTTTTGGTCACACTCGTGATTCTTTTGGCGAAGAAACCAAACGGCGCATTATGCTTGGAACTTATACTTTATCCTCCGGATATTATGATGCCTATTACAAAAAAGCCCAGGCGGTTCGCACTAAGATGATTGATCAGTTTGCTGAAATTTTTAAATCTTACGATGCTGTTATCGGCGCAGTTTCCCCTGGCCCGGCACTTTCGATTGGCGCTACCAAAAACCAACCCATGTTTGGTGAGATGGAAGATGTTCTCGTTGAGCAGAGTTCCGTCTCCGGATTAACTAGTGTCGGCGTTCCCTGTGGTTTTGTCGATGATCTCCCTATTGGATTACAGATCACCTGTGACCAGTTTCAAGAGGCGAAGGCACTGATGATTGCCGACTGCTACCAGAGGCACACTGATTTTAATTTGTTTCCCGATTTAGACAAAACCCTATGAAAATTACCCCCCTAATCGGTCTCGAAGTCCATGTCGAGCTGGAAACAAAATCTAAAATGTTTTGTGGCTGTCCGGCAGACCATTTTGGAAAGGTTCCCAATACCCAAACCTGTCCGGTTTGTCTCGGACTACCCGGTGCATTACCGGTACCCAATAAAAAAGCCATCGAATCGTGTATGAAAATCGGCCTGGCTCTCAATTGTTCCGTCAACCGTCTTTCCAAATTTGATCGTAAGCAATATTTCTATCCCGATCTGGCCAAGGGATACCAGATTAGTCAGTATGACCAGCCTTTTTGTTCAGGAGGTTTTTTGAACCTTGATTCCGGAAAAACGATTGGCATCGAAAGAGTTCATCAAGAAGAGGATACCGGCAAACTCCAGCACACTGTCTTAAATGGAGAAAAGGTTACCCTCGTGGACTTCAATCGCTCCGGCGTTCCTCTCGTCGAAATAGTTTCCAAGCCTGATATGTCTAGCAGTTCTGAGGCTAAAGAATACTTGAAAAAAATACACGAAATTATACGGACAATTGAGGTCTCAAATGCCGATATGGAGAAAGGACAGATGAGGCTGGAGCCCACTGTCAATATATGTATCGAAGACAACTCAGGATCTCATTTCACACCCTTAGTAGAAATTAAAAACATCAACTCTTTCAATTTTGCCGTTCAGGCAATTGAGTATGAAGTTAAACGTCAGGTGGAAGAGTTTGAAAAAACCGGAATCGAAAAGACTCCAAATAACAAAACAACCAGAGGCTACGACTCGGTAAAAAAGATCACCTTTTTACAAAGATCCAAAGAAGAAGCCAAAGACTACCGCTACTTCCCGGAACCGGATATTCCCCCTTTCATTATCGAAAACGAAGTGATTGAAATGCTGCGTCGAGAGCTTCCCTTACTTCCGGATCAAAAAATTGCAGACTTAGTCAAATTGGGAGTAGAAGAACGATTTGCCAAATTAGTTTACAACAGACAAGAAGTAATGAATGTTTTGGACGTCATTGCGAGGAAAAATGACGAAGCAATCCCCGCCAATGACATAAACATCAATCGATTAGTCAGCCTTATGGCCAACGGTAAAATCGACATAAAAAAAGACGTGATTGCGCAGTATGACAGTCTTACCAAAGTCGGCATTACGGATACCACTCAACTCACTCAAATTGTTCAAAATATCATCGATGATAATCCCAGTATAGTCGCCGAATACAAAAAAGGCAAAATCAACGTAGTCGGTTTCTTTGTGGGTCAGGCCATGAAAGCCACCAAGGGCTCCGCCGATCCCAAAACCCTCAGTACGATTATTTCTGATCTTCTTGTTAAATAACAACAGAGATTGTTCCACTTGAAATATTCGCGGGCAACCCTGAAGATAACTAAGCATGCCAAAGTTCACCCATCTTCATGTTCATACGGAATTTTCCCTTTTAGACGGGTTAAGTAAAATTGGTAAGCTCGTAGCCAAAACAAAAGAGTTCGGGCAAACTGCGGTGGCCATTACAGATCATGGCTCCATGTATGGGGCGATCGAGTTTTACAAAAAAGCAACTAAAGAAGAAATCAGGCCCATCATAGGCTGCGAAATATACTTGGCCAAAGCCTCTCGCTTCGATAAAACCAAGTCCGATGCCAATCATCTAATTTTATTGGCCGAAAACTTCGAAGGCTATCAAAACCTACTCAAAATCGTCACCATCGGTCAGACGGAAGGATTCTATTACAAACCGAGAGTAGACAAAGAAACCTTGACTAAATATTCAAAGGGCCTCATTTGTACCACCGCTTGTCCGGCGGGCCGAGTCCAAAAGCTACTCATTGAAGAAGGAATTGACTCGGCAAAAAGGGAACTTCTCGAATACGAACAAATCTTTGGGGCCAATAATATTTTTATCGAACTCCAACGCCACCATTACGATCGTTATGCCCTCCATCCATCCGTTCCGGCAGAAATAAAACCCAAACTACTGGAATTTCATCAGAATGAAATTAAAGCTGAAGCCGGATTAATTAAGCTTTCTCGAGAACTAGGAATACCTTTGATAGCCACTAACGACTCTCATTATATAAACCAAGAGGATGCCGCCGCTCAAGATGCCTTAGTTTGTGTTCAGACTGGAAAAATGCTCGAAGATACCAATCGCATGCGTTACGTCGACACTCCAGATTTTTATCTCAAGAGTCCCGACGAAATGGGATCTGAATTCCAGGATTTACCAGAGACATTGGATAATACCCAAAGGATTGCCGAACGCTGTGACGTTAGGATCAAACTGGGGGAATGGTATTTCCCCAAGCTGGATCTTCCGACCGTAAAATCGGCCGGAGAGGTTTTGCGGGAAAAAGCGTACGCCGGTTGCCACGATATATTTGGGTCTGTAAATGAAGAACAAAGAACCAGACTTGAATATGAACTGGAAGTTATAGAAAAGAAGGGTTACTCACCCTACTTTTTGCTTGAATCCGGCATTGTTAACTTCGCGAATGACGCCGGAATTTACACCAATACTAGAGGGTCGGCAGCCGGTTCTCTGGTTTCTTATTGTGTAGGCATCACGACGGTCGACCCCTTATATTTTAGGTTACCCTTCGAACGTTTCTTAAACCCTTTTCGGCCATCACCTCCAGATATTGATTTGGATGTCGCTGATATACATCGTGACGCCTTAATTCATTATTTGGCCGACACCTACGGTCAGGAAAAAGTCGGTCAGATTTGCACTTTTGGCACCATGAAAGCCAGGGCTGCTGTCCGAGATATCGGACGGGTAATGGGTATGCCGTATTCCAAAGTAGATAAAATTTCCAAGATGGTACCAGAAGGCAGTCAAGGGTTCTCCATGACCTTAAAGAAAGCTCTGGAAACCACTCCTGAGCTTCAAAAAATGAAAAATGACGATCCCGAGATAAAACGCTTGTTGGATATGGCCCAAAAGGTAGAGGGTAATGCTCGCCATATTTCTGTACATGCCGCCGCGGTTATCGTCGGCCCAGACAATCTAGTGCAATTTACCCCTCTTCAGCGAGAAACTGGTGGGGGAGATCGTGTCATTACTCAATACGAGATGCATGCCTGTGAAGATGTTGGGTTAATCAAGCTTGATATTTTGGGCATAGCAAATCTTACAATTCTTGCCAATGCCGTTAAACTCGTTGAAAATCTCTATGAGGTCAAAATTAACATCAAAAAGATTCCTTTAGATGACCGGGAAACATATGAAATGTTGGCGAGAGGGGAAACGTTTGGTGTTTTTCAATTATCCGGTGGAGGCATGACTAAATATTTAATCGATCTAAAACCAGAAAGAATTGAAGATGTTATGGCTATGGTGGCTCTTTACCGTCCTGGTCCCATGGGCAGTATTCCGGAATATATTATTCGTAAACACGACCCCACCAAAGTGTCCTACTTTGTTCCTGGTCTTGAGAAAATTCTTGATCAGTCATACGGCATTATCACTTATCAAGACGACGTTCTCTTCATGGCCATCCAACTGGCTGGTTATAATTGGGAAGAGGCCGATAAATTTAGAAAAGCCATTGGCAAGAAAATCGTTTCCGAAATGGAAGCCCAGCACTCCAAGTTCGTTGAGGGTTGTATCACTCACTCCAATATAACAAGAGAACAGGCTGAAGATCTCTTTAAGCAAATAGAGACATTTGCTGCATACGGATTCAATAAGGCCCATGCTGCATCTTACGGTATTGTTGCCTACTGGACGGCGTACATCAAAGCTCACTATCCTGTTGAATATATGACCGCCCTAATGTCCGTTGAGGCAGGTGATACAGACAAAATCGTTCTAGCGATATCCGAGTGTGAAAAACTTGGGATAAAAGTCTTACCACCGGACGTAAACGAATCATTGACTGACTTTACAGATGTCAGCTTGGCGGAAGACCTATGGCTACAGGAAGGAAGAGCCAGAGATTCCGGGAAAGCAATTCGTTTTGGACTTTCGGCCATAAAAAATGTCGGAACAGCGGCCATTACGGCTATTTTGGATGCCAGAAAAACCGGAGACTTTATCTCGTTTACCAACTTTTTGAGAAGAGTTAATCTTCAAAAAGTAAATAAAAGAGTTGCTGAATCTCTAATCAAAGCCGGGGCACTTGACCGTTTTGGGAATCGGGCTCAGCTTCTAGCCGCCCTACCTATTATTCGAGAAGGTTCGGTTCGAATTCAGAAAAAAAATGGTGAAAGCCAGGTTAGCTTATTTGGGACAGCCTCGGTTGACAACACCATCGACAATCTTCCCAATATTCCGGAAATGTCTCTGGAAGATAAATTGAAATTGGAAAAGGAGCTTCTGGGATTTTATCTGTCGGATAATCCTGTCAAAAAGATCGTCAGGATCGTTTCGGACCTTATTTCTCACAAGATCGCCCATCTAGACCCGACTCTCCACTTAAATCAGACAGTTACCATAGCCGGTGTTGTGAGTCGGGAAAAGCTAGTTAATACGAAGAAAAATAACTCCAAAATGGCCTTTGTCACACTTCAGGATGACACCGGAACCATCGATTGTATTATTTTCCCCAAACTTTATACCGAAAATCCGGAACTCTGGCACGAAGATTCAGCCTTGATAGTTAGGGGTAAGGTAGATAATCGGGAAGATAAGCTTCAGATCGTGGTTGATTCAGGTACGGTGATCGATACCAGTAAAACTCCCCGAGATATGATCCATGAAATCTTTATTAAGTCGGGGACGCCCAAGCATGTCATGCAACAAGTTCGCAACCTCCTCAAAGCTTATCCTGGAGACCACGAAATCGTGGTGGTAATCGAATCCGGAAACAATCTGAAAAAGATAACCTTACCTTATAAGGTGGATTTTGGGACGATATTGGAAAAACAAGTGGAAAAAACCCTTCATGGCTGGTAAAATCAACGTATTCGTTGTTTTCGTGAAAGTGGGGACTATATAAATAACCTATACAAAATGGCAAATCAAATCAAATGGCAGGATAAAATCAGCTTTAGGGTGGGAGACACACTTAAAGTATCCCTGGCCGTCAAAGAAGGGGATAAAACCCGAATTCAAATCTTCCAAGGCATTGTCATTGCCATTCGAGGTACCGGTGCTGGCAAAAACTTCATTGTACGCAAAATCGCCACCGGAAGCGTGGGTGTCGAGAAAATTCTTCCCATCAATACCCCCACCATTACCGGCATCGAAATAGTCAAAGAGGGTAAGGTTCGCCGAGCCAAGCTCTACTATCTTAGAGATCTACTAGGTAAAAAAGCTACTAAGATTAAGGATGTTTTTGTTAAAAAAGGTCAAAAGGCTGAGACTGAAATTCTCACTGAAGGCATTGTCGAGAAAACCGAAGATGTTGAGAGGGTAGAAAAGGTACGTCCTGAAGCAATAAAAGTCAAAAACGTCCCTAAGGCTGTAGAGCTTAAAGTCAAAAAAATCAAAAAAGGGCCCAAGAAAATTGTTCGTAAGGAAAAGGTCTTTGTCCGCTAGTCGGTGATTACCACTTTTTTGTTCTTGAAACAATAGAGCATCGCTGGTCTGTGAGCAATACCCTCCATTTTTTTTCCTGAAGCTACAATTAAGCCTGTAGAAAGAATTTTCTTTCTAAAGTTTCGCTTGTCTAGTGACGTTTTAAGAATTATTTCGTAAATTCTTTGTAGTTCTGTCAGCGAAAATGTTCCGGGAAGGAGACCTAAAACGATGTTGCTATACCCCAATTTGTTTCTGAGTCTCTGAATACCGTATTTAACTATTTCCGCATGGTCGAACGCTAGCTTTGGCAGCTTATTTATAGAGAAAAAACCAGCACCCTTAGCGTCACCTAACGATTTTAATTTCCACTCGGTTTTTGCAGCCAGAGCCATATATGTCACAGTGATAACCCTGGTTCTTGGATCTCTCTTGGGATTCCCGAAAGAGTAAAGTTGTTCAAGATATAAGCCTTTTACTCCACTTTCCTCCAGAAGTTCTCTACTTGCGGCATCGTCGAGAGATTCATTCATTTTTACAAAACCTCCAGGAAGTGCCCAAGAATCCTCATATGGTGGTTCGTTTCGTTTTACCAGAAGAATTTTTAGCTCCTCATTATCTATGGTAAAAAGCAAGACATCGACCGTTACTGAAGGTCTCTCATACTTGGATACATCATATTTTGTAGGCATGTGTTGATTATACACTTTCAATTGTTTTTAAAGAAAGTATAAAAATATTCTATACTAAATTATGTTAATATTATCTTTTGATAGAAACGAGGATAAGGATGTAACGTCATTGAGGATTTGTATGGCTTTACAGACTACGAGCGTAGAATCATACAAACAAATTAGATGGTTTTTAGATCAAGGAGCAGATCATTTGGTAAATGTTTTTGGATTGAATGGAATGACTGGAGAAAATCCATATCGCTTATACTAAATTGTTGGATTATTTTAAACTGTAAGTTATTTTTGTTGGTGATTGCATAACACCCTTGTGATTTAGAGGAATGTCAGGTGATGCCAAATATATTTGGAGATATCCCTCGAAGCCGTATTGATTTATCAGTTTTGATGCCAGTATCAATGCAGATGTTTCGTCCCCATCTTTGTACCGATTTACTAATAAGTTATATATTTCATTTCTTCCATTATCTGTTATATTGGCAATTAATCTTCTTTCGTCAAGGTAGGCTTTAAATTTTCCAGCAACATCAAATAGATCTTTCTGTCTATCTGTCCATATTGAATGCCAAGTTGTTCCTTCGTTTTTTCTTGCACTTTCGACTATGGCAAAATGCTCTGTCATTCCTTCATCAAGCGCATAACCAAGAGATCCAGCCATTAAGCCAGGCTTAAGGTGATTCAATATAGTCAACTATCATGTTAATAGTTCAAATGTTGATGATTTCACTCAAAAAGACATTGATAAATATATAAAATTTCTTAAAAACATCGGCTCGAACTACTTTTTGAAAGATAAACAACTTACGGGAGAGTTGAAAAAGCCCTTCCGAATCTTGAGCACTTATGCCTCTGCGAAATCCCAGTTACCCTCACGGGAGCTCCGTGCGTGGGCGGGCGCACGGGCTGAATCCTCGCAATCTGGGCGAAACTTCTTTGAGGTGAGGTGTTATAACGAAGTTCGGACCTATTTTCAAGAAAACTTCTAGTTAATGGCTCACCGCTCGGCAAAATTGCCTCGCGGTTCGCCAACCCCGCCTGCCGTCGGGGTATACCAGTCGCGCGACACCCACCTCCAACTGCGGTTGTCGGTGAGGAATACAAATTAGGTATCCCTCCTCGTCGTCATTGCGAGTGCTTCTCAGCAGAGCTAAATGTCGAAATTAGTTTTCGTCGAAGACGAAATAACTTTCGACCAATCTCACTCCACTGACGCTCGGTCGGGATTTATTGCTCTGCGAGCAAGCGCCAGCTATCGCTGTCGCATCTTTATGTTCGCCACAACTTCACATCTAGTGATTGTGGCGAAGCTTTCTCAATATGGCTCGTTTATCAATCTCGCCATATAAATATCAGCTAGTTAGGAAAATATTTTACTATCTGATATTCCAGAACTGAGACAGCATTTGGCCTATCGGCCAAAGTGCCTGCTTCGCAGGCACAAAGTAACCTATAAAGAAGTATTTTCCAATTGAATAATGAGCATGAAATCGGCACGGCGGTAGAGTAACCGAAAAAGTGTCGTATTTCTGGTTTACTGCTTTGTTTTACAAAACAACCGGC
>Ga0210006_1000883_pt1 | contig 21916 bp, 29 predicted proteins | sample CryGey02umfilter_2_FD_185452 | JGI IMG/M metagenome (GOLD analysis project Ga0210006, IMG submission 185452) | Groundwater microbial communities from aquifer in Utah, USA - Crystal Geyser 4/10/14 0.2 um filter (SPAdes) (version 3) | ecosystem: Environmental > Aquatic > Deep subsurface >... | reverse complement strand
CGATGCGGACCTCGCAACAATTACGCGTTACGTGCGCGAGGACAACGATCCCCGCCAGCAAAAACTGGCGGCATACTAAACGAGAAATCCGTGGCCTTTAGGCCACGGTTATTTAAGTTTGCGTCCTTCGGCTTTGTAGGCTTGAATGGCGGATTTTATCTCGTCGATGCGGCTTTGCTCTATCCCTCCGCGGACGGGGTGGTCTATGCTTTCGAGTATGCCAAGCAGTTCGGGCCGTCTAAGGTCGTGTTCTTCGCAGAGGGAACCCTTGGTCGCTTTCGGCATGGCTTGTTTTGCGCGCCCGCGGCTTTTATGCGTGGCGGAAGGGTTTTTTATACGGCGCGCCCGGATGTTAGCGTGATGAGTTTAGAGGTATTTGTGAGGGCGCCTTCGGGCGCCTAATGAACGCAAGAGAGTCAACTGAATGGTTTTTATTGCCGCTTTGAGTGGGTTTCGTCATGGTTGACGCGAGCGCGGTGGAATACGCAAAGAAGAGCCTGTCGGAAGGCTACTCCGAGGACGAAATCCAGGTCGCATTGAAGGATGCGGGCTGGGGCGATGCGGACGCCGCGGAAGCGCTGCGGCAGGTCAAGTCGCCGGCAAAAACGGCATCTGCGGGCGCAAGCGGAAAGAGTCCTTTGGAAGGAGTCAAGGCTTTTTTTGCGAGCATTGCCGAGCGCGTGAAGAAGCTCTCGTGGATAGGGCTGTTGGGAGTCGCGTTCCTCGTGGTCGGCGTGCTGCTTTTGATTTGGGCGCTCGCTACGGGCTGCTATCACTGCATAATCATACGCTGACGAAATGGCGTTTGTGCAGCCCGCACAGGTTCCCCGCAAGCCGTTGAATTACCTGCTGCTGTTCGGATTGCTGCTTCTGGTTTACTCCGTGGCGGTAATCGAGTTCGTTTTCGTCGAGCACAAGGACCTGCAGAGCGCGGTCCTCGAAACGGCGTGCACGGCGCTTTACGTCAATTGTTCGGATTCGTTGAGCGCCACTGCGAAAGCGATGCATGTTCTGCTCGGCCTCGGGACGATGGCCGTGCTCGTCGTGCTGGTTTCCGCGGGCATGCAGAAGTTTTTCGAAATTGAGTTGGGGGTAAAGGGTATGGAGAAAAAGGTTGCGGCCCTGCGCGGGCACTTCATCGTTTGCGGTTATGGCGCGTTGGGGCGGACCTTCGCCGGCGTGCTCAGGGAAAAGAAAGCCGCTTTCGTCGTGGTGGACAAGGACGCCGCCGTCGTCGAGAGGGCGCGCGAGGACGGCTGCCTGGCGCTGCGCGGCGACGCGCTCGACTTCAAGACCCTCGAGAAGGCGGGGGTGATGCGCGCGCAGCGCGTGGTCGCGGCGCTGGAGAGCGATTCGTCCAACGTGTTTCTCGCGCTTACCGCGCACGAAATGAACCCGTACGTGAAAATCGCGACGCGCGCCTTCTCTGCCAAAGCGGTTGGCAAGCTGCACCACGCGGGCGCCGATTACATAGTCGTGCCGGACGTGGCGGGCGGCCTACAGCTCGCGAAGGAAGTCCTCGGCTTGAAGGAGGACTATTTCAAGAGCCTGGTTTCAAAGAAAGAGAAAGAATAGGTTTTTTCAGAGGAAGCGCGCGAAATTCAGCCCCGCCTTTTCCAGCTTCTCCAGCTCAGCCTTGGTTTCCCGCGCGTGCTTATCGATGGCCGCAACTTGTTCCGCGGTTACGCCCGCGAAGCGGCCCTGCGCCTTCAGGTAGTCCTGCACGGGCTTCGTGCCGATTGGCCGCGAGAGCTTGAAGGCGCCGTTCTCGATTTCGAACAGGTTCCACAAGCCGCAGTCCACCGCGAGGCGCGCGGTTTCGATGGATTTGTTGCTGGGTATCTTCCACGCGAGGTTGCAGGGCGACTGCACGTCGATGAATTTGAAGCCCTTGATTGACGCGGCTTTTTGCAGTTTCGCCTTCAAGTCCGGCAGGAACGCGATGCTCGCCGAGGCGGCGTAGGGGATTGCGTGCGCGGCGGCGATGAAAGTCAAATTCTTCTTCCACTCGCCCTTTCCGCCGACTTCGCGCGGCGACGTCGTGGTCGCGGCGGCGAACGGCGTGGCGCCGCTGCGCTGTAACCCGGTGTTCGCGTAAGCCTCGTTGTCGTAACAAACGAATAGGACGTCCTCGTTGCGCTCCATCGCGCCGCTAAGCGCGCCGAAGCCTATGTCGTAAGTGCCGCCGTCCCCGCCCAGGCAGATTACCCTGCCCTTCTTTCCAGTTTTCTTGAGCGCTCGGCTGACCCCGCCCGCGACCGACGCGGCGTTCTCGAACAGGCTGTGAACGTAAGGCACGCCCCAGTTGTTGCGCGGGTACGGCGTGGAAACGATTTCCATGCAGCCGGTTGAATTAACCACGATTGTTTCGGGGCCGAGCGTTTCCAAGACGTGCCGCATGGTGAGCGCGCACGCGCAGCCCGCGCAAGCCGTGTGCCCCTTCAGGAAGTATTCCATAATCTCACATCCACGCGCCGTCGCTGCCCTCGGCAACCGCCTTTCTCAGCGTTTCCAACGTAACATCCCTGCCGCCGAGCCCGGCGATTATGCCTATCACTTCCGCGCCGCTTCCCGCGTCCTTCAATGCGGCTTTCACTTCCGCCGCAAGCGCGCCTCCCGCGCCGGGGCAGCAGTCCTTCTCGATTATTACTACTTTTTTCTTGCCTTGCAGCGCCCTGGCGATTTCCGCGGACGGGAACGGGCGGAAGCATTTGATTCTCACCACGCCTGCCAAACCTTCGTCCGCAATCATTTCGCTTTGCTCGGCGAGGCTGCCCATGGTCACGAGGGCGACGGGCTTGTCGTTCGCGTACTCCTCAATCAGCGCGGTTTGCCCGCGCTTGAACTTCTTCCCGAATTCCGCGGCAGTCTTGGTTATCACGGACGAGCTCAGCCGCACGGCTTCGTCCAATTCTTTCCTGAAATCCTGATAGTCCGCGGGCATTGCGTAACAGCCCAGCGCGCCCGGCTTTTCAACGTCGAGAACGTCCTTTGCAACGCGCGGCGGCAGGAACGCGTCCACTTCCCCCTGCGAGGGCATGTCGAGCGGCAGCAGCTCATGCGTCAAGTAGAACCCGTCAAAGCAGACCATTACCGGCAAGTCGGCAGTTTCCGCGATTTTGAACGCCTGAATCGCCGTGTCGACCGCTTCCTGGTTGTTCTTGCAGTAAAGCTGAATCCAGCCCGCGTCGCGCTGCGAAATCGAGTCCTGCCAGTCGTTCCAGATGTTGAGCGGCGCGCTGACCGAGCGGTTCGCCACGCACATCACTATCGGCAGGCGCATTCCCGCGGCGTTGAATAATGCTTCATGCATCAGCAGCAGGCCCTGGCTGCTTGTTGCAGTGAAGGTTCGGGCTCCCGCCGCGGAGGCGCCGATGGCGGTGCTGATTGCCGCGAACTCGGACTCCACGGGAACGAAGTCGTAGCCGTATTCCGGCTGTATGCGGGACAGCTCCTGCGGTATGTGCGTGGAAGGCGTGATTGGGTAGGCGGGCACGACTTGCGGCTTGCAGCGGGCTACCGCAAGCGCCACGGCTATGCTGCCCTCGATTATGTCCTTCATTTCGCAATCACTCCATACAGGAAGTTATCGGGGAACATGAGCCACAGTATCCCGACTGCGCCGGCGGCGATGAGCAGCAGGCCGCCGTACGATATCGCCGCGCGCTCGCGCACGATTTCGCTGCGCGTCTGCACGATGATGCAGAGCAACGCACCCAGTCCGAGCAGCGAGCTGGCAATCCAGAATTCCGTGAGCGAGAGCGGGTGAGTGCTGCTGCCGCGGAAGCTGCCGAGCGCGATTACGCTGGCGAGGAGGGTGAACAGTCCAGCGGTGTTGAGCGCGACCGAGGCGGTCCACAGCTTCCTGCCTTTTTCTCCCGAGACGCCGCCCACGATTGCGCCGTTCCACGCGTACGCGCCCAGCCAAGTGCCACCTAAGAACAGCAGGAGTCCGAGCCAAAGCCACCAAAACATTTTTTTTTCACTCCGGCTTCATTGCGATGCACTTGACGGGGCACTCGTTCGCGCAGACGCCGCACCCCTTGCAGTAGTCATAGTCTATGTGCGCCTTCTTGTCCTTGCCGACTTTTGCGGCGGAATCGGGGCACACGCGGTCGCAAGTGGCGCACCCTATGCAGCGCGCCTCGTCGACCACCGGCCTCGAGCTGCGCCACGAGCCGGTCTTGTTCGAGCAATTGGGTTTCACTAGCCTGTCCATAAGCCTTTTTTATTAACCAACGGCTTAATAAAAACGGTTCGGGGCACGACAATGAACGAATCCAGCCTGCTCGTTTTGAAGGCTTTGGAAAAAGATTACAAGGACGCGCGCGAGATAGCGCGGCGCGCCGGCGTTAGTTACGACTCCGTTATGAGCGCGCTCAAGGGCTTGGAAGAGGCGGGCTACGCCGCGCTGGAACGCGAAGTAGAGGAAAAGCCCGCGTTGACCGGCGAGGGCAGCCTCTACGCGAAAAACGGCTTGCCCGAACGCCGCCTGTATGACGCGGTCGTTGCGAAAGCCCTGCCGCTTGACGAAGCCGTGAAAAAGGCGGGCTTGAGCGAGAAAGAAAAAGGCATCGCGCTCCAGTGGGCGAAACGCAACGGATGGGTTGAGTTCGCGCGCGTGAACGCCGCGCAACAGTTGAAGGCGCTCAAGGCGCCATTGTCGAAAATAGAGGCCGCGCTTTCGGACGTTTCAAAGGCGGATGCGGAATCGATGAATATTCTGGTTTCGCGCGGTTTGGTTTCGCTCGCCAAGGAGAAAAAATTCAAGGCGCGCGTCACGCCCGCGGGCTTGCAGGCCGCAAAGGAAACGAAGGCAAAGGCCACGCAGCTTACCGCCGGGGACTTGAAGTCCGGCGCGTGGCGTTCGAAGGATTACGCGGGCTACGACTTGTCCACGCTCTCGGCTCCGCGCGCGTTCGGCAAAAAGCATTCTTACAAACAATTCATTAACGGAATCAAGTCCAAGCTCGTGGCGCTCGGGTTCCGCGAGGCGCGCGGCCCGCTCGTCGAGCTGGAGTTCTGGAACATGGACGCGCTGTTCATGGCGCAAGACCACCCGGCACGCGAGATTCACGACGTTTTCCAGGTGGACGACCCGGCGCGCGGGGAAATACTCGACGCGGCCACACTGAAGCAGGTCAAAAAGGCGCACGAGTCCGGGCTCGCGGGGTCCAAGGGTTGGGGTTACAAGTGGGACCCTGAAGTGGCCGCGCGGCTCGTGATGCGCTCGCAGACGACCTCGGTTAGCGCGCGGGAGCTGGCAAAAGGCGTCAAGCCGCCGGCGCGCACGTTTTGCATCGGCCGCGTTTTCCGTCCGGATGAAATCGACTGGAAGCACTTCATCGAGTTCAACCAATGCGAAGGCATAGTTGCCGGCGAGGGAATGACTTTCCGCGAGCTGCTCGGCTACCTTGAGGACTTCGCAATCGAAGTTTTCGGCGCGGAACGCGTCAAGTTTGCCCCGTCATACTTCCCGTTCACCGAGCCGAGCGTGGAGCTTTACGCGGACATCCCCGGCCGCGGCTGGGCAGAGGTCGGCGGCGCGGGAATGTTCCGCCCGGAAATGCTGGAAGCGTTGGGCGTGCGCGTGCCAGTAATAGCTTGGGGCTTGGGCATCGACCGCCTCGCGATGATTCGCCTGGGTGCGAAGGACATCCGCGACTTGACATCGAGCGACATCGAGTACTTGAGGTCGCACTGAAATGGTTTCCATCCAGGTTTCAAAGGAATTCCTGCTCCGCGAGACCGGCGCCACCGAGAAGGAGTTGCTGGAGGCGCTGCCGCAAGTCAAAGCAGGAGTGGAAGAAAACGGCGAACTGCTGACGCTGGAAGTCACGGGCGACCGGCCCGACTTGCTGGGGCGTTACGGCGTGGCGCGCGCCCTCAAGGGTTACTTCGGCAAGGAAACGGGCATCGCCCAGTTCAAGCTCGCCAAGTCGAAGACGAAACTGACCGTTGAAGCGAGCGTCAAGAAGGTGAGGCCGTTCGCGTTGGCGGCGTTCGCGCGCGGCTTGCGCTTCGACGACGAAAGCGTGCGCGAGCTCATGCAGTTGCAGGAAAAGCTGGTGTTGACCCACGGCCGCCGGAGGCGGAAGGTTGCGGTTGGCGTGCATGACGCGGCTACCGTTCGCGGCGATCTGGTTTACAAGGCCGTGGGCGCGGACTTCGAGTTTACCCCGCTGGGCTGGGACCGGCCCGCGCCAATCTCGAAGATAATGAAGGAGCACGAGAAGGGCAGGGAATACGCGTTCTGCCTGAACGGCCGCGACTACCCATTGTTCTGCGACGGGGAAGGCGTGCTTTCGATGCCGCCCGTAATCAACTCGCAGCGCACCGCGGTCAAGATGCGAACTACGGACTTACTGCTCGACGTGACGGGAACGGACTGGGAGGCGTGCAACGTGGCGTTGAACATACTCTGCCACGAATTCGCCGCCGCCGGCGCGAAGATTGAGGCGATAGAAAGCGACGGCAGGCTCGCGCCTGAGACGAAGCCGCACGAAATGCTCTTGTCGCTTGATGGTGTTAACAAGTTGCTGGGCGTTGCATTCAAGCCCGCGGAGGCGGTGAAGTGCCTGCGCAAGCAGAGGCTGGACGCGACCGAGAAGAACGGCGTGCTCGCCTGCCTAACCCCGCGTTACCGCGCGGACTTCCTGCATCCCGTCGACTTGATTGAGGAAATCGCGCTCGGCCACGGCTACAACTCGTTCAAGCCCAAGCAGCCGTCAATGTTCACGAAGGGCTCGGTTTGTGTTGAAACTTTACAGGAAGACAAGGCGCGCGACGCGCTGGCGAGCGCGGGCTTCGTCGAAGCGTTGAGCCGCGTGCTGTGCAACGAGGACGCGGCGTTCAAGGCGCTCTCGGAAACCCGCTTCGTGAAAATCAAGAACCCGATCAGCAAGGAGTACGGCTCGCTTCGCGGCGAACTCCTGCCTTCCCTGCTCGGCTTGCTTTCCGCGAACACGCACAACCCCTACCCGCAGCGCGTTTTCGAGGCGGGAGAAGTAGTCGTCCGCGGCGGCAAGGAGGGCACGCAGACGAAGAGGCACGCTTGCGCCGTTGCCTGCCACTCCGCTGCCAGCCTCACGGAAGCGGCGGCTGCGCTGCGGCATTTGCTGGAATCGCTGGGAGTGGCTGACTATGCTTTGCATCCTTGCGGGGAGAACCGCTTCATGAAGGGCAGGCAGGCCCGCGTCATGATTGACGGCAAGGCAATAGGCGTCATCGGCGAAGTGCACCCGCAGGTTTTGGAGAACTTCGGCTTGCAGATGCCCTGCGTTGCCTTCGAGGTCCGCCTCGACGAGTTGCCTTATGCTTGAATCGCTGTTCGCGGCTTACGCGTCGCTAGAGGCGTTCTTCACGCAGACCGTGCTCGCGTGGATCGTTTCCATGGGCGGGTTCGGCGTGCTGCTGGGAATGTTCCTTGAGTCGTCCATAGTCCCGATTCCCTCAGAGGCGATTCTGGTTACTGCGGGATTGATTGGCATCGACCCGATTACGGTCACGATTTGGGGCAGCATCGGCTCGACGCTGGGCGCAATCGTGGGCTATTACATCGGCAAGAAGGGCGGCCGCCCGATAATCGACAAAATCGGGCCTTACCTGTTCATCACGAAGGAGCGCGTTTGCTGGGCCGAGGGCAAGTGCACTGAATACGGCGGCGGCGCGATTTTCGTTTCGCGCCTGATTCCGTTCGTTCCCTTCAAAGTTTTTTCCATAACCGCGGGCGTCCTCAAGTTCGACTTCAAGAAATTCGTAATCTTTACTTTCCTCGGCGTCATCCCGCGCTGTTTCCTGCTCGCGTGGGTCGGCTCGCAGCTGGTGAACTACAAGGCGGAAGTGCTAGTCGGTGCGGCGGTTGCAGTAGTTGTAATCGCGCTGCTCTTTACCGTGCGCCACAAGTTCAGGGGTTTCTTCAGCGTTTGAACGCCTTGCGCTTCGCGAATTTGTTCAGCCACGCAACTGCGCCGTCGTTCGCTGAAACCGCGCCGTCAAGCGCGGAAGCCGTCGGGTTGAACGCGGTAAAGGGCGCGAACGGGGTGGCCGTCATCCGGGCACCGGGTATCTCGCCGTTCCACGCGAGGTAAATCAGCACTTGCGGCGGGTTCCCGCCTTGCTGGCCGTAATTCTTAATCGGCGGGCATTCCGCGTTCGTCCATTCGCTGCCTTGCGGCGTGAACTCGCCGGCGTTGAGCGTGACCGTTTGCTTAAAGTGCCAGCTGTAAGACGGCTTGGGCGGGACGCTGTTGGGCGAGCTCTGCCCAGGTTGCTGCCTGTCCACGTCCGTGAACTGCTCGTAGCAATTCAGCGTGGCGGCGTAAGGCGGAATGTAAGTAAACGACTGGAGTTCGACTTTGAACATTTTCAGCTGCTGGGGGATGCCGGGCGGCGCGACGGTGTAAATCCAGCCGTGGTTCGAGCCGTTCACGCACAGCCAAGCCTGGTAGAGCCACGCGCCGTTCGGCATGTCGTGCTCCTGCCAGCACTCGGGAACCGCGGAGACGAAGGAAAGCGCCGCAATCAGCGCGAAGCCGACCAGCAATAACTTGACGTTCAAAGCCCTACCACCGGCATAATGCGGAATCAATTCGGTATATATCGCTTGTTGTCAGGCGGCTGCGGCGTTCAGCCCTTTTTCATCCTGACTTTTAGGTTTTTCAAGCCAGTTTATATGAATTCTAAAAACAAGAGCAGTTTTTCTCCCGTCTGGGTGGGTTTGTAAGCCAAGTATTCCCTGCCTTTCTTGACGTGGGTTTTCTCGATTAAACCCGCCGCGGCCATTTCCTGTAACCTGACGCTCAAGGTCCGCTTGTTTGGTATCAGGTTCTCAAGTTCCTTGAAGCGTTTCGGCTCGTTGCGGATGCTTTCCAAGAGTTCGAAAGCGCGCCTCCTGCCGAGCGTGCTTAACGCTTTTTGCGCTTGTTTGCTTTTCACGAGGCTATGAGTTAAGGTATAATTTTAGACTTTGTTTGCCTAAAAGTAAACCGAAGTATACAAAAAGGCAACTAATTAAAGCGGATTTTACCTAGTGTGCACATGCTTTTGGCCGCTATTTACCTTTTTTCCGCCCTGCTTTTCGGCATTTTTTTGGCTAACCGCTTTTTCAAGAAGAATCTGTTGTTTTACGGCGCCGTTCTCGGAATTTTCTTTTCAGCTTGGCTTTCCTTTGGTTTAGCGTTTTTGTGCGGTGTTTCCGAACTAAACCTCGTTCTTTCGTCCGGCGTTCTCCTTGTTTTTACCCTTTATTTATCGAAGTTAAGCCCGGTCAGCCGCAGGTCACTATCCGATTTTAATGCTTTGCTGGTTCTCCTTTGCTTTTCGTTTTTTGTTTTGTTGAATTTTACGCAAACCTTCATAATTTCTCCACGTACGGGGAATATTGCGCTCTTCTTTTCCGATACGGATTTTCATTTGTCATTAGTTTCCTCTTTTTCATTGGGTAACAATTTTCCGCCGGTCTATCCTTTTTTGTCTGCAGTGCATTTGACTTACTATTTTCTGTTCGATTTTTTTAGCGGCTTGCTTGTTGTAGGCGGGTTTAATTTGTTGTTTGCGTTTTGTGCATACAACGTTATTATTCAAACCGCATTCGTTTTTCTTCTTTATTCGTTTTGTCGCAAGGTTTTAGGTTCGCGTATTTGGGCGTGGTTAGCCCTTTTTTTAGTTTTTTTCGTTGGTTCGCTTTATGCTTTTGAGGCGCTTCTTCGTTTTAGCGAGTTTTCAACGCCGTTAGAGGCTTTTTTTGGCTCAGCTTTTTGGTTTAAAGAAGGTTATGCTTTTTGTCCAAACCTTCAGACAATTGTAGATTCGCGCGCTTTTCTAATGGGTTTCGCAGTAAGCCTAATTGTTTATGAATGGTTTTTCGAAAAAAGAAACCCAAACATATTTTTGGCGGCGTTAATCGGGCTGTTGCCTTTATTTCACGCTTCTTTTATTCCGCTTTCAATAGCTGTGGTTGCCTTTGGTTTCCTTTCATTGACAAAAACGAATTTGCCCGTTTGGTTAAAATTTTTCGCGGTTCTTTCTTGTTTGGCTTTGCCACAACTGGCATACCTAGCTTCAAACAAAGAATTCGTTTTTTCTTTGTGGTTCGGATGGACAAATACCTCACCCGATATATTCTCTGGTGCGGTTAATCTGCTAAAGAATTTTGGCGGGTTTTTCTTTTTGTTTTTTGTCGGTTTAGCCTGCATTCCTAAAGAAAAGCGTTTGTTGTTGGCCTGTTTTGCTCTGCCTGCGGGCATAGGAATGCTTACTAAACTTTCACCCTGGGCTTTCGATAACATAAAATTCTTTTTGTTTTGGGCGTTGTTGTCTTGCATTTTTGGTGTTTTATGGCTCAAAAAAACTTGGCAAGGTGCTAAACTGATTGGAAAGAGCCTTCTAGTTTTGCTAGTTTTACTGCTCGTTTCTTCGGGTTTATTGGGTCAATATTCCTATTTTTTCCTTCGATACCCGTTTGGAACGATTCTCAAAAATGAATTGCCCGTATGCGCATTTATTGAACAAAATTTGCCTAAAGACGCGATAATACTAACTTCGGGCGAAAGAACTTGCGCTTACGTTCTTTATGGCCGCAAAGTTTTTTTCGGTGAAGATAGAATACTGTTTACGCATGGAGTCGACTTTTCTGAGGCAGTACTAGAAAATGCGCGTATGCTTCAAGGCGATTGTGATTTGTTGAAGAAATACCAAATTCAGTACTATTACGCCGGCGGGTATTCTCCGTATCCTGAACTGGCGAAAGTAGAGCCTAAGGTACGTGATATTTCAACTCTAATTTTTGAAAATAAAGGAAATAAGCTCTACCGAATAAATTGCGAGTAAACTTTGCTAGTGTTCGCCTAACTCTTCTTCATCCTGCCCTTGAGCTTGGGGATTTTGAGGGCGGGATAGACTTCGTTGACGGTCTGGATGGAGACGAAGGGCGCGAAGCCGTTGATTTCAAAGCCAGCGTCGAGCAATAAGTCGGCTTTCTTTGCGTCGCTTGGAAGCGAGTCGATTACGAGCGGGAGGTTCGCGTACGAGGCGCGCTTGAATTGGCTCTGGAAAGCGTCGGCTTCCGCGGCGATGCCGTTGATTTGGAGGAGCTTGCGTTGCACTGCGGCGCGCATGGACGCCATGCCCGCCAAAATCTCCTCGCGTTTCGCGCCTTCGAACTCGACTTTTTTGACGATAACCCAGCCGTTCAGGTTGGCTGTGAGGCGGAGAAACGGTTTTTCCTTCGCTGTTCCGTGGTCGGGCAGCGAGGGCGGGAAGACGCGGCGCTTCAAGGTTGCCAAATAGCAGGAAACCGCGAAGTCGCGCTCGTCGCCCTTCTTCTTGTCCAGCGGGTCGTCAATAGCCTGCACGAATGGCGCGAGCTCCCGCCTCAACGCGTTGGGCTTGAGCGAGGATATCTCGCGCCTGAAGTCGCCGGGCGTCCGGATTTTGTTCGCCTGGCGCTGCGCCAGATGGTCTATATCGTTCCGGTTGATCGGCGCGTAGTCGAACGCCTTCACCGTGAGGAGGCCGCGCAGCTTTTCCAGCGCTTCCTCCAGGCCCTTGCCGTCTTTGGTCGCGTACTTGTAGGACGAGTCGGGCAGGTAGGCTTCGATGAGGCAGAACTCGTTCAAATCCCCGACACCGTCTTGCGCGTGGCCGCGCCGGCTTGCGTAACCGGCGCGTAAGTCCCGCCGGTGAAGGTGGCGTTGCACGAGTTGCAGTGCCACAGGCCCTTGGCTTTGCGCTTGACGTTGACCTTGCCGCACTTGGGGCAGGGGTGCTTGGCGCGCTTTATCTTGAGCACGCTGTCCTCGAGCTTCCTGATTTTTACTCCGTATCTTGAGCCCATCTAGTACACCTCAGAGTTTGGCGCGCAGCCACTTGCCTTTTTCGAACGCGGCATCCACGAGCTGCATCAATTCCGCCTTGCTTACGCCGACTTTCCCGCTTTTTTGCGCGGCGCAAACCAAATCGCCGTCGCAAGTCGAGAGAGTAAGCCGTCCGTCGCTCGCGGTTTCCTCCGCGCTGTTCGCGTCGACGATGAATTTGTCGCCGATTTTTTCGAACGAGCACGCAGCCACCTTCCGGGCCAATTTAAGGTTCCCGTTGAACTCGGTGCGGACGAGCTTGCCGTCCTCGTACTTGGGCATGCGGCAGTTCGTGAGCGCGGCCATTGCCGCGAGCGCCGCCGTGTCGATGAGGTTGCCGCAGTGGTCGAGCACGTAAACGTCCGTGAACACGCCCAACGCTTTTCCCTCCTCGAGGAAGAGGCCGTTCAAGTCGATGCATTCCGCGCTGCGGATTCCGCGGTCAACTACGCGGGCGAGCTCGATTGACTGCTCGTTGGGCGGGCCCGGCCTGAAGTCCGGGTGCGACATGGGGCAGAATTCCGCGTTCACCGAGAACGAGCCTTCCGTGGGCCGGTCGGGGTACGGGGTGGACAAGTCGATTTTCACGCCGACGAGGACTTTCGTGTCCCCGATTTGGCAGAGCGCGCTTCCCTCCGCGTTCGGTATGTAGCCTTTGGTCAGCTTGATTTCGCGGTAGTCCATGAGCCCGCGCTCGTCGCCGCGCTTGCCCTGCTTGAGCAGGTCCTTGATGTAAGTTTCCTTCACTTCGTCCAGAATCATTTTCATTCACCGTTTTGCGCGTCCAGCGCGGATTCGTACTTTTCCTTCAGCGCGGCGACCTGCTTCTCGCGAATCTGCTTGGACGCCTCGAGAACCATGTCGTACGACTGCGAGATTTCCTCCTTGGTGAGCATGCCGTCCAGCTGGTACAGCAAAATCTCGCCGGTGCGCGGCGAAATCACGTGGGGTACGTCGCTCTCGCCGAAGTTGTCCTCGGTCTTGTCCAAATCCAGCACGAGTTTCCCGTTCGCCTTGCCCACGCTGACCCCGCACGCGATGTCGCGCAAGGGGATGCCCGCGTCCGCGAGCGCGACCGCCGCGGCGGTAATCGCGGCAACGCGCGTGCCCCCGTCGCTTTGGATGACTTCCATGTGTATTTCAATCATGGTCTTCGGGAATTTTTCCGTGAGGATGAGGTTCTCGAAAACGTGCTTGCAGACCTTGCTGATTTCCTGGCTGCGGCGGTTGGGGCCGCTGCGGTTGTGCTCCTCGAGCGAGGAGAACGGCGCCATGATGTAGCGCGCGCTGATTATCGCCTTGTAGGGGTCGGTCATGAACCTGGGGAACACTTCGCGGGGTCCGTAAACCGCGGCTATTACCTTGTTCTTTCCCCATTCGACCATGGCGGAGCCTTCCGCGCGCTTGAGCACGCCCGCCCTTATGGCCAGCGGGCGCAAGTCGGTCGCTCCGCGCCCGTCGAGGCGCGAGCCGTCGGGGTTGAACAGTACCTTGTCACTCTTCATTTTTTTTCACCTTTTTGGATTCTTCCTGCAGGAACGCGGTCATGCGTTCCGTCAAGCCCGGAATGTGGGCTTCCCTGCAAATCTTGAGCACCGCCAGCGAGGCGAGCACGGTGTTTCCGTCCTTCAGATAGATGCGGCCGTTCTTGCCCACGAACAGCTGGGTGTCCGTGTATTCCTTTATGGTCGCGAGCATGCTGCCGTTGCGCCCGATGATGCGCGGCACCTTGACCGGCTCGACTTCCAGCAGCTCCCCTCCCTGGAACGCGCGCGGCTCCATGGCTCCCGCGTCGTGCACTTCGTTCACCGAGGAGATTTTCGCGGAAATCACGTCGCCGATGCGGTATTCCTCTCGGCAGTCGCGGTCGCTCAGGCGCGCCTCGTAAGGCGAGTTCAAGTCGATGATGTAGCCCGTGAGCTGCATTTCCTTTATTATTCCGATTACGTAGTCGCCCAGTATGGGGAGGTAGCGCCCCTTCAGCGGGATTACGCGCCCCTCGTCCGCGAGGCTGACCACGGAGGCGAACGTGCCGTGCGAGTCCGCGAAGCAGGCTTCGTCCTGCTGCCTGGGCTCGTCGGCCACTTTTTCGCCCGGCACAACGATTGTCCTCATTTTTCAAAACACCTTTTTTTTAATCGCAAGCCGCGTCACAGCGTTTTCGTCTGCACGCTGCCCGCGGTCATCTTGTTCAGCTTGTCGTAAAACTCTCCCTGCATGCCCGCGGGGAAGGAACACACGCAACGGAACGAGCCGTCGCCGCGCCACTCCTCGCCGCTCATGCCGTACTCCTTGAGCGCGCCGTACGCGCGTCCGGCATACTGGGCGGGAATTATGATTTCCATCTTCAAATTCTCCGTGCTAATCGGCAGGATTTCGCGCAACTGTTCTATGACGCCTTCCACCTGCTCTTCAGCCGTCTTCATCGCGTCGATGTGCACCTTCGCCTGCTCCATCGCGTTCTCGATGCGCTGGGCCGGGTGCGGCGCCTTGGTGCGCGGGTCCACCGCCACTCGCGCCACGAGCGCAATCACGCGCGCCCTCTTGTCGACTATCGCCTTGCGCTTCTGCTCGGTGGTCAGCTGGAGTTCCCCCTTTTCGAGGATTATTTTTCCCGCCGCGACCGGGTCGCCGGTGCCGAACGCCTTTTCCAGCGCCTTTGCAGTCGCCCGTTCTCCCTTCTTGGCGTCCTTGAATACCTCTTCGAAGGCAAGCACGTTCGAGAAGTCCCTGCGTGCGCCGGTCTTGTAGTCGAAGCCCTTCTGGGGGTCGACGAGCACCTCGAAGTGCTCGCCGTTTCTTTCGAGGCGCGCGATTATCGTGTTCTCTATTCCGCTCATTTCTCGCTCAACGCCTTTGAAATCTCGGCTTCGGAGAGCGCGTGCACCCTCTTTTCCCCCGCGCTGATGACTGCGATGTCCACGAGGCCGGCATCGAGCTTTTCCTCGACGACCTTGCGCAGCGCCTTCAACGCGAGGCGGACGCCTTCGTCCGTCGTGATGCCGTCCTTGTATTCCTTCTTGAGGAACTCTTCCGCCGCCTTCTTGCCCGAGCCGATTGCGCACGCCTTGTACTCGAACAGCGCGCCGCTCGGGTCGGTTTCGAACAGGTGCAGGTCGCCGTCGGCTCCCGCGATGAGGAGCGAGACGCCGTACGGGCGAACGCCCGCGTACTGCGTGAAGAATTGGATGTGGTCGCCGATGTTTTTCGCCAGCAGCTCTATCGGGATTTCCTCGTCGTAAGTCAGGCGGTGCTTCTGGGCTTCGAGGCGCGCCGTGTCCACCAGGCGCCTCGCGTCCGCGACGAGTCCGCTGGACGACGCGGCGATGTGCGCGTCTATCTGGAAAATCTTTTCGTGGCTGGCGCTCACCGCGAGCGGGCTCGTTATGCGCTTGTGCGCCACGAGCACGATGCCGTCCCTGCAGACGACCCCGATGCTGGTAGCGCCCGTTCGCACGGCTTCGCGCGCGTACTCCACCTGGAACAGCCTGCCGTCGGGCGAGAAAACGGTAATCGCCCTGTCGTAAGCCGCCTGCGAAGGAGGATACATGTTACCTACCACCCCTAATTCCAAAACCTAACGAATCAGGCCCCTCGTCGGGGCGAGTTCAATTCTAATAGTTTGCAAGAATGTTTCCCCCGACGGGCTATTTATTATTATTGATTTGTCACTCGCGAGGCGGCTCGCGGAAGCCGACTACTTTGGCTTCGGGTTGCCACCGCTTCACCGCCTCGCCCGGCGGAAAAACCTTGCGCCTTGCCTCGGGCGAGAGCGGCTTCTCCAAGAAAGAGGCGGCGAGCCGCTGGTTTCGTTCGCTTGAATCCTCATTTTGTGCCAATACCAGCAGTTGTTCCAGCGTTTCCGGCAGAAGCGCCGAAATTTCCCTCCTGCTTTTTCCCCGCCAATTCACCGCGGCAAGCCTTCTGGCGAGCTTTGCGCGGCGGCTTTCGTCGCGCAAGCACGCCGCGACTTCCACTATTGCTTTTTCCCTCACAAGTGGTTCGGGATGCGGGAATTTTTCGTGCAATACCGCGGAAAGCAGCGTCAAGCCCGGATTGTTGTCGAGAGCAGCCAAAACCGGGGCGTCGTAACGATAAATGCTGCGGTCGATTGGTTTGAGCCCCGAATTCTTTTGGTGCCACTCGCGCCATTGGCTCGCGTTTGACATATCAGAGCGCCGTTCGAACAGCGACCTGAGCCAGGAAGACAAGCCCATGCGCTTATTGCTGGAGGCGCGGCTTATTTTGCCTTGCGCTTTCCCGCAAGCAGCGCGTCAAGCGTCCCCGAAACCCTTACCGTGCGCAACGCCACGCGCTTGCCCTTGAATTCCTTCTTGAACGCGAGCGCGGATATGACCTCCTCTAGCGCGGCGCGCGTGCAGCGCACCACGTTGAAGCCCGAAACGGTTTCCGCCTGCGCCCTCGCGCGCGACGCTCCGTTCACGCCCGAAAATCCGGCAATCGCTTCGGCAACACAACTAGTGAATTCGGAACCGCTGACTCCGAGCGCGTCGATGAGCAGCCAGCGCCGCTTTTCAAGCATCATTTTGTTTCACCAGCCATTTCGCGAACGCGCGCAGCGCCTTGCCCCTGTGCGAGTAAGCCGATTTCTCAGCCTTGTTCATCCGTGCGAACGACTTTTTCGCGCCCGTAGGGGCAAAAATGGAGTCGTAATGCATGCCCTCGCGCGGTTTTCCCGCAATGCGCTCAAGCACGCGGCCGCGGCACTCGCCCTTGAATATTTTCAGGCGCTTGCGCGGCGCCGCGAACGCGAGAATCGTTACGAAACGCGCGCCGCGTTGCCTTCCCTCCAGCAGTTTCAGTACGCCGCGGACTCCGATTTTGCGCACCACTAGCTTCGAGTACTCGCCGGGAAAGCCGGGGTACGCGTCCAGATAGAAACAGGAGTCCTCCACGAACACGGGCTTGCCAACCGCCTTGAGCGCCTGCCCTGCCTTTGCCTCGGCAACCGCGAGCTGCCCCTCCTCGCGCGGCTCGAAAAGCTCGATTGAAACCGAACAGATTTTTGCGGGCGAGAGAACCGAGCGCGCTTCCTCCAGTTTGCCCTTATTCGTGGTCGCGAAAAGCAGGTTCATTTTGATTCACCGACCGCCGCGAGCGCCTGCTCGCGCGTCAAGCCCAACAGGATTCCGAACGCGGCGAGGTCGCGGGGCGAACGCAACTCGTATTCGTCGCTCGCGCCGCTCACGATGCGGTAGTGCAGGCCTTTCCGCGCGATTTTTTTTACGAAGGCGCGCGCACGCGATATCTCTTTCGCGGGCTTCGCCGAATTGAGGAAGAACGCGAACGGGATTTCCACGGAGTGCGCCTTGAGTGCGGCGTACAGCCCGCCGTTCTTCCAGTAGTCAATCGTCTTGAACGGGTTCACGCGGAGCCCTTCGTTCGCCTCGAGCAATGCGCACAGCCGCTTCGCGTCGGCGCATTCCACGAGCGCGCCCTTGGCGGGCTTCACGCCGGGCTTGGGCTGCACGGGGGTTGCGACTTCAACCGAGGCGAAGCCGAGGCTGCGCGCTTTTTGCGCGAGCGTTTCCACGGTGACGCGGTCAGTCTTCATTGCTTCGTCTTCAGGATGACTTCGAAGTACTGGCGTTCGCCGTCCGCGCCGACGAAGTACGAGCCCACGACCGCGGCGTTCTTGTGCTTGAGCATCGCCTTTTGTTCGGCGAACCACTGCCACGGCTTGCCGGGGTTTTCGCGCTTGCGGTTCTTTCCGGGTTTCCTGCCGATGGCGGGGCGGTTGCGCACGCGCTTGCCGCGCTTGGTCTTCACGCGCACCACGAAGTAGCCCGGTTTTGCCTTGTAACCCAATTCGCGCGCCCTCGCCGGGTTCAACGGCTTCTCGACGCGTTCCATGCTGTGCCCCTGGCGCCAGACGCGCAGGCGGGCCTTGTAAATTTGGCTTCCCTGCGTTTCCGCGAAGGATTGCCTGATGTATTTGCTTGCACCCATTCTAAACACCCCAATTCAGGCCGACCCTTTCTTCGCGGGCGGGACCCTACATCTTGAGTAAGGAAAGAATTGGAGTGCAGTTGTTTAAAAAACCGCGCTTCACTTACGCGCGGCTCGCGAGCTTGATGTCTTCCGCGACCACGGTCTTGCGCCCGGCGTGCTTTGCCAGCTGGACCGCTTTCACCGAAATGTCTATGCCTATCTCCTCGAGCGCGTCCGCCAAAGCCTCCGCCGCGTCCTGCGAAACGCGCTCGGCGCCGGCCTTGCGGATGATGCGCTCCACGGGAGCGACTGGCAGTATTACCATTAAGAACCACCTTGTCTAGCTTCAACGGGTTGAAAGAACCCCCACGGTTCCCCGTTTCGGCGGAACACGGTTTCACAAGCCTTATTTAAATAGATTTTGCGGAAGCAGCCCGCTTCCACTGTTCCGCGCCTACTGTTGCACTTCGCGCGAGTACTCGACCCACTGGCCTACCGGAACCCTGCTGACGTTGTGCCTCACGTGCCGCCTCAAGACGGCATTCGCAGCGAACCGCTTTGCCGCTTCTTCGTGATTTTTGGCTTCAACGGCGTTTTTCGGCTTGAAGCCGAGCGCGCGCATCAATTCGGGGGTCTCGGCGAAAATCCAGGTTCTCGCGACTACGCGCTTGGCGCCGTTTTCGCGGCTTACCGCTTCGATGGATTCCGCGAGCGCGCGCGCCTTTTTCAAGGTGAACCGTCCGCCCGCGCCCTGCAGGCCGATCAGGCGCATTTCGTCGTCGGCCTTGCGCAGCACTATGGCTGCCGCGGTGCCCGGCGCTTCGAGTTTCCTGAGCATCGTGTCGAGCGGCCCCCTGGCGTTGGTTATCTTTTGTAGCGCGCCCTTGCGGGTGACCGCGTAAACCAGGTCGCCTTCCATTATGTCGTTCTTTTTTTCGAGCGCGAGCGAAGGGTCGAAGAACACGAACGGTTTTCCGCGAAGCGCGTTATTAACCGCACCGGAAGCAACGCCTCGCGCGGGTTAAAAACTCGCGCGCGTTCAATGGAACAATGGAAGCGCGCGAATACCAGGAGAACGCCGCGAACGCGATTCTAGCCGAAGGCAACTCGCTGCTGGTGATGCCTACGGCGATGGGCAAGACCTTCGTAGCGGCGATAGTCATGAAAAAACTGGGCGGCAAACAGCTGTTCCTGGTTCCGACAAAGCCGCTTGCCGTGCAACAGGCGCGCAGGCTGGAAGAGCTCGTCGGCAAAAAAACGTTGCTGGTCACGGGCGAGGTTTCGCCTGCCGTGCGCACGGAGTCTTACGGAACCGCCGAGCTAATCGTGGCTACTCCCCAGTGCATCGAGAACGACTTGTTGGCGCGCCGCATCCGCCTGCAGGACTTCCGCCTGGTGGTTTTCGACGAGGCGCACCGCGCGGTCGGGGATTACGCGTACGTTTTCATCGGAGCGCAGGCGAAAGCCGCGGGCTGCTTCATCCTCGGCTTGACCGCCTCGCCCTCGTCCGTGAAGCAAAAAATACTGGACGTCTGCGAAAACCTGGGCGTCAAGCACGTGGAAGTCAAGAATGAAGACGACGAGGACGCGCGCAAATACGCGAAAGAAGTCCTCTTGGAGTGGGAGTTCGTGGACTTGCCGCCGCAACTCGTGACGCTGCGCGAGCGCCTGCGGCACCTGCTGTCGGAAGCCCTGCAAGAGCTGAAGGATTACGGTTTCTTCCCGTCCGCGGACTTGAAGAAGGCGAACAAGAGCACGCTCCTCGCGTTGCGCGGCCCGATTCTCGCGCAGACGCCGAACGCAATCGCGTACAAGGCGCTGTCCAGCCAGGCGCGCGCGCTGAACATAGTGCACGCGATTGACCTGCTGGAGTCGCAGGGCGTAGCCGCGTTCGTGGACTTTTTGGACGGGATGCAAACGCGCGACAAGAAGAGCAAGGCCGTGCAGAAGCTGTTGGCGGACCCGCTGGTGGCGATAATCAAGCGCGACGCGCTCGCGGCAATCAAGGAGGGCGTGGAGCATCCGAAGCTGCCGAAGCTGCGCGAAATCGTCGCGCACGCCGCGGCGGAAGGAAAATCGTCAATCGTTTTCGCGCATTACCGCTCGAGCGTTGACGAGATAGAGCGGGAACTGAATTTATTGCCGGGAGTCAAGGCGCGCCAGCTCGTGGGGCGCGGGAACGAGGGCATGACCCAGAAGCAGCAGGCGGCTGCAATCGACGCGTTCCGCGCCGGGGATTTCAACGCGCTCGTCGCGACGAGCGTCGGGGAGGAAGGGCTGGACATTCCTTCGGTTGACCTCGTGGTTTTCTTCGAGGCGGTGCCTTCGGAAATACGCCTCATCCAGCGCCGCGGCAGGGCGGGCCGCGTCAAGGCGGGCAACGTCGTGGTTCTGGTTACCCGCGACACCAAGGACGAGGGGTTCCTCTGGATTTCGCGCCGCAAGGAAAAGGAGATGCACCGCGTGCTGCGCACCGTCGAGGGCGACTTCAAGGCGGGCGCGAAGCAGGAAACGCTGGGTGGCGCGCCATGACGGAAATAATTTTTGAAGAATCCAAGGAAGTCCAGGTGTTCGTCGACGACCGCGAGCTCAAGAGTGGAGTCGCGAAGGCGCTGTTTGCCAAGGGAGCGGTCTTGAAGCCCGTTCGGCTGCCCGTGGGCGATTACGTGCTCAGCAGCCGCGTGTGCGTCGAGCGCAAGACGGCGGAAGACTTCGAGTCCAGCATGATTGACGGCCGCCTGTTCAAGCAGGCGCAGGATTTGCGCGAGAACTTCGAGGCGCCCATGATTGCGCTCGTTGGCGACCGCTTCCAGCGCGTCCAGCCCAAGGCGCTGCGCGGCGCGTTCATCTCGCTCGCGGTGGACTACAAAATCCCGATGTTCTTCTTCGACACGGACGATGAGCTGGCGGACTTTTTGTACGCGTTGGGCGAACGCGAACAGCTTTTGCCGGACCGTGAGGCGCGCGTGCGCTTCGGCAGTAAAGGTTTAACACTTTCCGAACAGCAGCGCTTCATCGTCGAGTCGCTGCCTTTAATCGGACCCAAGGTCGCGCAGGCCCTGCTCGCGCACTTCGAGAGCGTGCGCGCCATAATGGACGCTTCGGCCGAAGAATTGCAGGAAGTCGAGGGAATCGGCGCCAAGCGTGCGAACGAAATCCGCCGAGTGCTTGACTCTATTGGCTCGGATTGACTGGCGACATTTGGAATTCCCGGTAGAATTTGCGGGTGGGCCGCAACAGGCGCGTGTTGCCCTGCCGCGTCGACTCTATGTAGCCGGCTTCGCGGAGCTCGGTTATGTACTCGTAAATTTCGCCGCGAAAATAGCTTTGCAGCTCTTTTTGCAGCATCTTGCCCTTCTTGGCGATGAGCGCGAGCATGCGCGTGGATTTGCGCGACAAGTCGCTGCGCTTGCTGAGTCCGCCAACCGCGGTCAAGTAGGACGGGCGCACCTGCATCGCCGCGCCATCCTCCTTGATTGTGACTTCGACGGGCGCGCCGCGTTCCTCGTATTCGACGCGGATTTTTTCGATTGCCTCCTTCACGAAGCGCGGCTGCCTGCCCGTGATTTCCGAAAGCTCCTTGAACGACACCTCGCGGTTGGCGAGGAAGAGCGCGGCTTCCACGACTTTTTCGAAAGGCAGGTCTGGCTTTGCCTGCAAGTCTATTTGCCTGGCTTCGCCTAGCGCCTCTTCTGCTTTCTTCTCCTCTTCGGCCGTTTCTAGGTCCATGTCGACGGGCATATAGCAGTCGTTCGCAGCCCGTGGTTTTATTAGTTACGCTTAAATACGGCGGCGGCAGGATTGTTAGCGGCTGCGGCGCACTTTTGCCGCAGACTAACAACAGCCTACCAGCGTGGGGCGATACGGCGGGGAAAACGCGATGTTGATAGAGCAAGAGGCGTACTTGAGCGCGGGCGTGCACATAGGCACGCGCATGAAGAGCGGCGGAATGAAGGACTACATTTACCGCACGCGCGAGGACGGGTTGCACGTTATCGACTTGAAGAAGCTTGACGAGCGCGTGCTCGCAACGGTCAAGCTGCTTTCGCGTTACGACCCGAAGACGGTTTTCATCGTGGGCAGCAAGGCGAACGCCAAGGAGCCCATAT
>Ga0210006_1000880_pt1 | contig 21996 bp, 20 predicted proteins | sample CryGey02umfilter_2_FD_185452 | JGI IMG/M metagenome (GOLD analysis project Ga0210006, IMG submission 185452) | Groundwater microbial communities from aquifer in Utah, USA - Crystal Geyser 4/10/14 0.2 um filter (SPAdes) (version 3) | ecosystem: Environmental > Aquatic > Deep subsurface >... | reverse complement strand
AAAGAGTTTAGCCAAGAAGATATTCAAAAACTTATTGGTTAAATTTATTTGTCGGTAAAGAATCCAAGTAAGGGCGGTGAGGTCGCTTTGCGCGAGCCGAAGGAGATTTTAGAGGAGATGGCGGGGTTGGATAAGGAGAGTGGGGAAATTTTGAATTTAATTAAGAAAATTTTATGAAAATAATTGGAGTAGGGTTAAGATATTATAAATGCTATGAAGCAACGGAAATAGTTCCTTTATTTTTTGATCAGCAGAAATTTATTGGTTTTATCGGTGAAAACGGAGTTGGAAAAAGTGCTGTGATAGAAGCACTACATTCTTTTTTTACAAATCAAGATTGGATAAGAAATAAGACAGGAAAGAAAGGAGAAACAACTTGCCTGGTTGCGCCAATAATTAGTTTTGAAGAAGGAGAACTGTCTAAGAAAAAATTTAATAGCGCTGAGATTGAAAAAATAAAACAATATTCCAAGACAATTATTAAAAATATAAAAAATAAAATTGTTTTTAAAGAAACATCTACTGCGGTTTATGCGTCTTGTGCCTTATTTCAAAATGGTAATTTAAAAGTCTTTGATGGGGGCCAAACAATAAATGAAGAAGATGCTCTAGCTAAAAAAATTAAAGAACTTATACTTTCTTCTTTTAGGTACATATATATTAAGGCAGAAGTTGACATTGATAGCACAACGGATATAAATTCTAAGACGTTAGAATTTATTAAAGGTTCAGGTGTGGTTGGTGAGATTACATCAATCCTTGAGGGAATAACAATTATTGATAATGGTAATAAGAAAAGAATATCTGAAATAATAAATAATAGGGTAATAAATTATTTAGATACAGAAGTAATAAAAAAACTCCAAGAAGTTGATAAAAACTATAATTATAAGAATTTAAAAACAGGTGCCATTTCACAAATATCCGAAAAACATATTAGTGAGCTGGCGACTCAAGCCCTGTTTAACAATCGAGAATTAGCTAAGATGATAAAAGGAAAATATATTGGCATTTCGGACATGAGTTCTGGACAACGTCGTCGTGCACTTCTAGATTTTGTTTTAGTTATGATAAGTAATTTAGAGGAAGGTGATAGAAAAAAAATTATTTTAGCTATTGATGAGCCGGAATTATCGGTTGATGCTAGCTCACGAATTCAGCAATTTGAGAATTTATACAAAACTTCTAAAAATGGTCCAAGTATAGTTTTTACTACACATTGGTATGGGTGGATCGCTCAGCTGATAGAAGGGAACGCAATTTTAATAAAGGAATTGGATGAAGGTAGGGATATAAGCTCAAGTAGTATTGACAAATTTTTAGAAAAAAATACTCAACAAAAAGTTCCCTACGAAATGAGAATGATGTTTGATTTTCTTTCTTCCGTAGGATCTTGGGCTGAATTAGATTCGAAAAAGAAATTTATAATATGCGAAGGCATAACTGATTATAATTTTATAATTAAGCATTTCCCAGACTATAAAGTTATTCCGGTCAGGGGAATTAATGAAGTTGTTCGTTTATATAAAATTTTTAATGATTATTATTTTAGGGTTGATAAAAAACCAGAAAATATTGTTTTTCTCATTGATACTGATCCTGAAAAGGCGGCAGATTTAAAGGATTTAAAGGGGAGCAATTTGAAAAGAATAAGTCGTGATAATAGCGGAAATGTTAAAATAGTAGATAACCTCGATAATTATTCTGGTAAATATTCGATTGAAGATATTCTTTCTCCTAAACCATTTCTCGCCGCATTAAAAAGTTCATTAGATAAACTGGTCGAACAAGAAGAAAAAGATTTTATAAACAATCTGATTATTGTATATGAAGATCAAACGGGAATGCGAGCCTTTAGTTTGGATGATGTTAAAAAAACACAATTTAAGAATATTTACCAGGGTGATTTTAAGAAAAAAGTGTCTGAAGTGTATACACCTTCAAATGACGAAGTTAAAATTTTTCAAAATCTTCTTAAGCTTTTTTAAACTATGCCTTGGCAAACAAAAAAACTTAATGAGGTTTGCAATTTGATAAAAGGAAAAAAGCCTAGTCGTTTTGTGTTAAAAAGTAATAAACCATATTTAACTGCGAGAGTAGTTCGAAATACAGAAAAACCAAAATTTGCTGCAGAAAATTGTTCAACATCTATCTGGGTTAAAAAAGAAGACATTGTCATTATTATGGATGGCTCAAACTCAGGAGAAATGTTTACAGGGTTATCGGGTGCGTTAGCTTCTACGATGGGAATTATTAACTACCAAAAAGGTCTATTAAATCCAAAATATCTACTACACTTTTTAATAACACACAGAGAAAATTTTACAAAATCAAGAACGGGAGCCGCAATTCCTCATTTAAACAAAGAAGAATTTGAAAATTTAGATATTCCCCTCCCACCCCTCCCCGAACAACATCGCATTGTGAAAATTTTAGATGAAGTTTTTGAAAAGATGGCGAAGGCGAAAGAAAATGCGGAAAAAAATCTAAAAAATGCCAAAGAGCTTTTTGAATCGTATTTGCAGAGTATTTTTAGTAATAAAAAATGGGAAGAGGGTAATTTAAGTGATGTTTGTGATGTGGAATATGGATATACAGAAAAAGCTAGAAGCGAAGGTGATTATAGATTCGTAAGAATTACTGATACAGATGAGAATGGTTTGTTGGCACAAGAAAAAAAGATGTATATAAATTATTTTAAAGAAGCGAACAAGTATATTTTGAAAGACGGTGATTTATTGATGGCTCGAACGGGTGCTTCAGCTGGCAATGTATTATTATTTGGAGGTGATGAAAAGGCAGTATTTGCATCGTATCTTATCAGGATGAGGTTTAAAAAAGAAATTTTTAGTAAATTGTATTGGTATTTTTCAAAGTCTAAGTTTTATTGGGATCAAGTTGGGCAACTATCCGCCGGCTCAGCGCAACCTCAATTTAATGGAGGAGCGCTAAAACAAATTATATTTTATTATCCAAAATCCCTTTCCGAACAAAAATCCATCGTCAAAAAACTTGATACCCTTTCTGCGGAAACTAAAAAATTAGAAGCGATTTATAAGAAAAAATTGGCGGATTTGGAAGAGTTGAAAAAGTCGGTTTTAAAGAAGGCACTTAGTGGAGAATTATAAGGAAATGGATTGCGGGTTAAGCCCGCAATGACAAGGGAAAAAGTGAGATTGCTTCGTCACCCGAGTACGGGCTCCTCGCAATGGCAGAAAATAAGCGGGAATGACAAAATATAAGATGTTTAAAATATAAACATCTAAAGTTTGACATTCTGACATATTTAAGTTATACTCCACATATATGACTAAAGATTACTTAAAATTTATTAAAGAACTTAGAATTAAAAAAGACCTGGCGCAAGCCGAAATCGCGGAGAAAATCGGCATTTCCCGTTCGTCTTATATAAGCTTTGAGCAGGGGAAAACCGAGCTTAACATGACCGAAGCGGCCAAATTAGCCGATATTTTAGGCGTTTCATTAGAAGAAATGAAAAGCGGACTGAAGCCTAATTATAATAAATATAAGCAGATGATCCTGGCCTATTTGCGCGTCGACCAAGACGAAGATGGTAAAATACCAAAAACCAAATTAGCTAAACTGCTTTATTTGGCCGATTTCGCCTGGTTTTATAAGCATTTGGAAAGCATGAGCGGCATGGCCTACCGCAGAATTAAATACGGTCCGGTACCGGACAATTATTTTCGCGCGGTTGAAGAGCTGTATGAAGAAGGTTCAATTGCCATTGACTGCGCCACTAAAGATGGAGTTTTTTTGATTTCCTTGGCCAGGCCGGGCGAGAGGAGCAATTTACCAGAATTAAACATAGATGAAAAAAAATTAATTAAAGACATATCAATAAAATGGAAAGACAAAAGAACTCAAGAAATTGTTAAATTTACGCATGATCAATTGCCATATCAAATCTGCGAAGATAATGAAATAATTCCTTACGGTTTAATTACCCAAGAAGATCCGGACCATGTCTATTAAATATTCTGTAAATATAAAACAATATGCCGAAAGGCATTATATTAAAAGTTTTGCCAAAAAATACGGCCGAGCTTGGGATATTACGATTGAAACTTTAATTAGGGAATTACAAAGTTTTGATATTTTATTAGAACGAAAAATTGCAGAAATGATCACCGGAAATGCTAATATTAAAATCTGCAAAGTTGAATTTAAAATCGCCGGCAGTAATCAATCGCGGCACGGCTCGGGCAATCGCTGTATCGCGGTAGTTCATAAGGACATTAGCTCAATTAATGTCCTTTTGATTTATCATAAAAATGATATAGGCGACGGCAATGAAACCGCGAAATGGAAGCAAATAATAAAAGATAATTATTCCGAATATCGCGGGTTATTATAAAATTTTTGGATTCCCGCCTCTGCTGGAATGACAAAAGTAAGAAAGCGTTTAGTGGGGAATTGTAGTTTATTGCTAATTATAATAAAATTAACAGTAAATTAGCAGAAACGAAATAAGAAGTTTAATGGGGCGTTATAATGGGTATAATTAAGCTTATTTTAATAATCAATACAAGAAAACAGGCTAAAAAATCTCTTTTATAAGCCAAAAAATAGGCAATTAATATTACTTGTATAATGTAATATACTACAAACACTCAGTTGTAGTATAATCAAATATATATGAACGAAGCAGAAACAAGAGCCGAATATATAGACCCGAAGCTGAAGGAGAGCGGCTGGGGTGAAATTGAAGGATCAAAAATCCATCGTGAGTTTCATATTACCGATGGTAAAATTCAAACCGGCGGAACGCGGGCTAAACCGGAAATCGCCGATTATATTTTGGTCTATAAAAATCGCAAAATAGGGGTGATTGAGGCTAAAGCCGAGAATCTAGAGGCGACCGAGGGCGTGGCGCAAGCTAAGGCCTACGCGCAAAAATTGCAGATTGATTATACCTATGCCACGAACGGCAGAGAGATTTATGAAATATCCATGATAACCGGCAAGGAGGGATTAGTTGATAAATTTCCCGCGCCGGAAGAACTATGGAATAGAATAAACGCTAAAACTAATGAATGGAAAGAAAAATTTGCTAGCGTACCTAACGAAGGCGAATATGGAAAAAGATATTATCAAGAAATTGCTATTAATAATGTTTTAAACGCCGTGGTCGAGAAAAAAGAGAGAATTCTTTTAGCTATGGCAACCGGAACCGGAAAAACCGCCATTGCTTTTCAGATTGCCTGGAAACTTTTTCAAACTCGCTGGACTTTAAAGCGTGATGGCGCGCGCCGGCCGAGAATCTTATTTTTAGCTGATAGAAATATTTTAGCTGATCAGGCCTTCAACGCCTTTTCCGCTTTTGATAAAGACGCGCTGATTCGCATTAACCCCCTAGACATCCGTAGAAAAGGCGGAGTGCCGATGAGTGGCAGAGTTTATTTTACAATCTTTCAAACTTTTATGAGTGGTCAGAACGGTAGCCCATATTTTGGCGATTATCCGGCCGATTTTTTTGATTTTATTATTATTGATGAGTGCCATCGCGGCGGCGCTAACGACGAGGGCAATTGGCGGGGGATTATGGAATATTTTTCTCCGGCAGTTCAGCTCGGCTTAACCGCTACGCCGAAAAGAAAAGATAACGTTGATACTTATAAATATTTTGGCGAGCCGGTTTATATTTATTCGCTTAAAGAAGGCGTGAACGACGGCTTTTTAACTCCGTTTAAAGTTAAGCGCATTAAAACTACGCTTGATGATTATGTTTATACTTCTGACGACCAGATTATTGAAGGCGAGGTGGAGGAAGGAAAAGTTTATGAAGAGCCGGATTTTAATAAAATTATTGTTATAAAAGAACGAGAAGCTAAAAGAGTTCGGGTAGTATTGGACGAAATAAATCAAAACGAAAAGACAATTATATTTTGCGCGACCCAAGATCACGCATTGGCCGTTCGCGATTTAGTAAATCAAATGAAGGAAAGCAAAGATCCAAATTATTGTCAGCGCGTAACGGCAAATGACGGCGCTCGCGGCGAGCAATTTTTGCGTGAATTTCAAGACAATGAAAAAACTATTCCGACGATTTTAACTACCTCGCAAAAACTTTCTACCGGCGTGGACGCGCGCAACATTAGAAATATTGTTTTAATGAGACCGGTAAATACCATGATTGAGTTTAAGCAGATTATCGGCCGCGGAACTCGGCTTTTTGACGGCAAAGAATATTTTACGATTTATGATTTTGTGGACGCTTATAAGCATTTTTCTGATCCTGAATGGGATGGTGAGCCGGTCGAAGAAGTTTGTTCTAAATGCGGACAAAATCCCTGTATCTGCGAAAGCAAACCGCCAAAAGAATGTTCTATCTGCGGACAAAGTCCGTGCGTATGCGAAAAACCTCCTAAAATTTGCCCGGTGTGCGGAAAATATCCATGCGAATGCGAAAATCAACCAAAGAGAAAATTAAAAATTAAATTGCGCGATGGCAAAGAGCGAGAGATAAAACACATGATTTCTACTTCATTTTGGAGCGCTGACGGCAAGCCAATTTCCATCCAGGAATTTATGGATAATATGTTTGGCGCTATGCCGGAATTTTTCAAAAGTGAAGAAGAACTAAGAAAAATTTGGTCAAACCCGACAACGCGCAAAGTATTTTTAGAAAAAATTGCGGCGGTTGGCTACGGTAAAGATGAATTGGAAACTTTGCAAAAAATGATTGATGCCGAACAAAGTGATTTATTTGATGTTTTGACATATATATCATTTTTAACTCAACCAATTTCCAGAGTGCAAAGAGTAGAACAGTCGAAAGATAAAATTTTTAAAGGCCTAGAAGAAAAACAAAAAGAATTTTTAGATTTTGTCTTATCGAAATATGAAGAAAAAGGAGTAGAAGAGCTCGATGAAGAAAAGTTGCCGATTCTGTTAAATTTGAAATATCATGCTATTGCTAATGCTGAACAATCGCTTGGTAGCGTAGAAAATATCCGTTCAATTTTCTTTGCCTTTCAGAAAAATTTATATGCTAAAATAGCTAAGAATAATGCGTATAGATAAAAGAAAATAGGTGGCGCGCCAATATTATTGGCACGAAAAATACTTGGCAAATAATATAAAATAATCATGAAAAACGCTAAAATAGTTGAAAAAAATTTAAGCCAGCTGTTAAGAAAATATCAATTGAGCGAAAAATTATCGCTGGAGATAATTAAAGATTGGGTTTTGAATGACGAAGGCGAATCCGCCATGGACGCATCTAATCGTTTTCGAAAAAAATGGTATAAATATTTCGCGCGCGTAAAAGATATAGACGAAATGAATGATATTTTACAGCACTTTGTGGATGCCTGGAATTATTTTCCACACCAGTCGCTTGGCGGAAAGTCGCCCAGCGAAGTTATGGCAGGAGAAATTAAGAAGCAGCCGAAGCAATTACGGCAACAAGATGAGGATATGCCGAAAGTAAGAGTCGGCGGACATGAAATGAAATGGGAGGAATATCAAAAAATGCTTAAAGAAATGGAACTAGTGCAAAAGCCTTTTCGCAATTGGGTTGAAAAGTATTTATTGCCTAAGTATAAGGAATCTTTAGGACAAGATTATAAAAAGGCGATAGCAAAAAAGCATTTTGAAGTAGCCGACATATTTTTTGAGCGAGTGTTGCATGTTGGTTTTATTGAATTTAATCAGATTAGGAAAGAATTTATTCAAAAAGAATTTCCTCATTGGTGGCAGACGCATGTTTTAATGAGCAATTTGAGCGAGCGCGAGGTTTTAAATTCACTTAAAATATTATTTCAGTATATTTTTTCGGTTCACGAACAAGATATTAAGAAATTTGGTTTTTGATGCTATAATTAAACCATATTAATTATTAATGCGAATAATTATGAAAAAGGAGGCGATCTATTTACGCATCATGCCTATAGTAATACTGGCGGCATGTTTTTTTGTATTCGGCGGGACCGCGCGAGCTGCAGATATAATTTGGGATAATACTCAGGTCAGGGTAATCAGCACTTTTACGCTTAACGGCTGGGATCGGTTGATTATTCGGCCGGGGACGATTATTAAAATGGCGGCTGGCGCAAAAATAATTTCCTACGGGGATATTGAAGCCATCGGCGACGCTAATAATCCGATTATTTTTACTTCCATTAAAGATGACAGCGTGGGCGGCGATACTAATGGCGATAGCGGCGCGACAAAGCCGGCCATGGGCGATTGGTCATATTTTTTAATTCAGGGCGAGGGTAAGCGCGTTACTATGGATTATGTGAAAATTAATTATGGAGGTGGTAGCAGCGATAAGCGGCCGACTAATTTTATGTCGGTGTCAAACTCCGGCGAACCGGGCATAAAGTTAAAAGAAATAAATATTAACCATAGTTCAATTATTAACAATTTCAGTGGCGTTAGTTTTTTCGGTGATGCGATTTTCAAAATTTCCGAATCAAATTTTTATAATGACGTGAATTGCCCCTTGCCGTCAGGCTGGAGTCCGGCTCCGCGCTGTGATCAATTAGGCATTAGCAAGTCGACGGGGACTAAAATTGAAGCGCCCTATGTTTATTGGGGACATAAAGACGGTCCGACAACCATAGAGGATTATCTGAAAGGCATTTAAAAAGGCACCAAAGTTTATTATAACGCAAATTTTATTCCTTTTTTGATTGAACCCTGGCCTTCTGATAAAATTGGACCAGTTCAAAGTGCGCCAGATCCGATGATTTTAGTGCCGGGCATTATGGGGAGCTGGAATGTGAGCGGCAAATGGGAATTAGATCCCATACTTCATACTTACGATAATTTATGGCAAGCCCTAAAAGGTGCCGGTTATGAGGAGGGCAAGACTTTGTTTGCGTTTCCGTACGAATGGCGGCAAGATAATACTCTGACCGCTTATCAATTAAAGCAGAAAATTGATGAAGTAAAAATTGCTTGTGGCTGTAATAAGGTTGATATTGTAGCTCATAGCATGGGAGGATTGGTGGTGCGAGCTTACGCGGAAAGTAATTATTACGGTGGTGATATTGATCAATTAGTATTTTTAGGCACGCCCCACAGGGGTTCGCCAAAGAGTTATTATACTTGGGAAGCGGGAGAAGGTTTTGATGCACCTCTTGAAAAAATTGTAAAATTATATTTTTCGCTTGAAGCACATAGCAGAGGATATAATTCAATATTTGATTATATTCAAAATTACGTAAAATCGGTTGAACAATTATTGCCAACTTATGCGTATTTACAAGATGTAAATCAAGCTGATTTTAGAATTTATGATAAAATTAATTATCCTAATAATTATCCGTATAATATATTTTTAGAAAATATTAATTTGGCGGATAAAATAAATCAGCTTGCCAAAAGCGGCATAAAAATAATGAATTTTATCGGCGATACGGGCGATAATACTATCAATGCCATTAAAGTAAGTTCGGGCGAGCCATATTGGCCAATGTGGAAAAATGGCTATGCCGAAGAATCTATTAGGCTGGCTGGCGACGGCACGGTGCCGGAAATTAGCTCGTCTTTGTTTACCCCTACCAAAATTAATAACGCCAAGCATTCGGCGTTGCCAACCAAAGCGCAAAAACAAGTGATTCAATATTTAGCCGGCAATTTACCGGCGTTAGAAATAAGCGATGTTAAAGAGCCGGAGAAGTTATTGGTGGTTAGAATTTTTTCTCCAGCCGACTTCGTGATAACCGCGCCGGACGGCAAAAGGTTAGGTAAAAATTTTTTTATAAGCGGGCAGACGGTTAATGAAATTCCCGGAGCGTTTTATTCCGGCTTTAACACTGACGCCGAATTCGCGGTTATTCCCGATCCTAGAGACGGGGAATATAAGGTGAATTTACAAGGCACGGGCGAAGGAGAATATAAGTTAAGTACAAGTTTAATTGAAGAAACTAAACAAGTTGATCAAGAATTTAGCGGCAGTATTATGCCGGATCAGCAAAGAGATTTTAACATTACTTATTCAGCCGCGTCGGAAAATCCGCTTAGCGATTTAGAACCAATTGATACTGTTCCGCCAATTGTTATTATTAATAAACCGGCGGAAGCTGAAAAATATTTGCATAGTGATAATTTATTAATAGATTACAGTGCTACTGACGATTTTTCCGGTGTTGCCACTACGACCATAATTATAGATAACCAGGAAGTTGACACCACCACGATCGATTTATTTGATTATTTATTGGGCATGCACAATCTATCTGTTATTGCGGTTGATAAAGCCGGCAATCAGGCACAGGCGCAGAAAAATTTTGAAATTATTACTAATATTGATAGCACTATCAGTGATATTAAAGAAATTAATAATCGTGGCTGGTTCAAAGGCAAAATTTACCGCGCACTATTAGAAAACGCGTTTAAACTGCTAAAAATAGAAACTAAATTTTTTGATAAAGAGCAGGATTTAAACGAAAAATTAATTAGGAAAACCAGAGATGATAAAAAACTAAACGACAAGCAAAAGCAGAAATTGATTGAACAGTATAATAAAAAGTTGGCTGAATTAAAAAAGGACAGAGCAAAAGCCATTGATAAAAGCTTGGATTTGATAGATAAGTTATTAGACAAGGCAAAAGATAAAGACCAGATTAATCAGCGAGGATATGATATAATATTAAGTGATATTAATTATTTAAGGATAAATTTATGAATCAAAAATTAAAAAGTGTTTTTATTATCGTATCTACTTTTTTATTAGCAATTTTTTTATCAATTATATTAATGGAATTAGGTGGTTATTTACATGCATATATTTTTAGTACTTCGTGTACCGGAAGCATATTTGTAATTATGAATTTTGATAAAGGTTGCCAGCTTGAAGGATTCATTTATTTTTATCTTTTTTGGTTAGCAGTTTTTGCTTTTGGTTTTTTGAAACAAAAAATCGCCTGGTTAGTTTATGTTATAGGAACTTTTATATTTTGGATAGCACAGCTTTATTTTATTTTATCTGAAAAATTAAATTTTTTAAGAAATGAATTGATCGGCAGTTTGATTATAATGGTTTGTTTTTTTGTAGTTGGTTGGCTTTTAGCTCAGGGTGGATTGATGGTTTATAAAAAATTAAAGTAAAAAGTAAAGTAAAAATCTGTTAGGCAAAGTTTAATAGGGCGGCGCGCCAATGAATTGGCACGAAAAATAATTTTGGCTTGAAAAAGTTTACCCGCCGAAGCCTCGGCGCAGGCGGGAGGCGGATTTGCCCGCCGTGCCTTTGAATTTTTTTGTGGGGGAATTGCTTTTTTAATTTTGAACCTTTTTTATAAAAAAGGTTCGTCCTATGTCTAATAAACTCGACAGCCATTTAATAACAATTTAAATAAAACCTATGAACAATTTAAAGCCGCAATTTTATTTTTTGCTGATTATTTTGTCCATCACCATGGCTTTGTCGTTTTTTATTTTGCGCCCGTTTTTGTTCGCCATCGTTTTGGCCCTGGTTTTCAGCATAATTTTCCAGCCGCTTCACCTTAAAATGTTAAAATACACTTTAAAACATGAAGGCCTAGCCGCTTTTTTGACCACCATTATTATCGTCGTGCTGATTTTCACGCCCTTGACGTTTTTAGCCATCCAAATCTTGCAGGAGGCCAAAGAGTTGTATGTTTCCTTATTGACCGGCGGCGGCAAAGACAGCCTGCTTAATGTTTTTAACAAGCTGGCCTATTTTTCTCATGACTATTTCCCCGATGCCGGGGAAATTTCCGCCAACATTGATCAGTATTTAAAGCAGGGCTTGAGCTGGCTTTTAAATAATCTGGGCGCTTTCTTTTCCAACTTCGCCAACATGATGGTTACGGCCTTTTTGTTTATTATCTCGCTTTATTATTTATTGAAAGACGGCGCTTTATTGAGAAAGAAAATTGTGGCCTTAAGCCCGCTTAAAGACGCTGACGACGAAACCATTATTAAAAAGCTGGAGCTGGCCGTCAGTTCGGTGATTAAAGGTAATTTCGTCATCGCTTTTATCCAGGGCGTGGTTACCGCTATCGGTTTTTCCATCTTTGGCCTGCCTAATGCCGTGCTTTGGGGAACGATTGCCGCCATCGCGGCTTTGATTCCCAGCGTGGGCACGGCGCTGGTGTTTGTTCCGGCGATTATTTTGCTGTTCATTAGTGGGCAGATTTTTGCCGCTTTTGGCTTATTGCTTTGGGGCGCGCTGGCGGTCGGGTTGATTGACAACTTCTTGGGGCCCAAGCTGATTGGCCGCGGCATGCAGTTGCATCCTTTATTGGTTTTGCTTTCGGTTTTGGGTGGCATCAGTTTGTTTGGACCAATCGGCTTTGTGCTCGGTCCGATTGTTTTAAGCCTGCTCTTCGCTCTCTTAGATATTTATTCTCTTATTATCAGTAACCAAAAAATTAAAAATTAACCGTCCGAACAATTTTCGCCAAGTTTTTGTCCCGCCTATGCCTTTATTTAAAAAAATGATTCTGCCGGCCGTAGTTTTCATCACTGGCGGCTGCGTTTTAATCTTGGAGGTGACGGCCACCAGAGTGCTGGCGCCATATTTTGGCAATACAATTTACACGGTGTCCAGTATTATCGGCGTGATTCTCCTGGCCTTAAGCCTGGGCTACTATGGTGGCGGTAAATTGGCGGACAGCCGGCCAGAATCCAGCTGGTTTTACGGCATTATTTTTTTAAGCGGCTTGAGCGTGATAATTTTGGAGTTAATTATCATTTTAATTCTGCCGGCGCTGGGCGATTCACTCTCCTTAATTTATGGCCCGCTGATAGTTTCTTTAATTTTATTTTTTTTACCCGCCTTGCTTTTAGGCGCGCTCTCGCCCTACGCCATTAAATTGCAAAGCTTAGTCTGGCCCGAAACTGGAGTCGGTTCGGTTAGCGGCCTGATTTTTTTCTGGTCAACCTTTGGTTCAATTGCCGGCAGCCTTTTGACCGGTTTTGTGTTAATTCCTAATTTTGGCGTTGACAAAATTATTATTAACGCTGGCGGCTTGCTCTGCCTGATCGGTTTTTTGCCTTTTTTGAAAAATGGCTTCAGGCCAAAACATTTTTTTCTGATTTTTGCCGCGGCGACGCTATTAACGCTGGAATTTATTGTCTCGGATTTAAGCGCGAAGGGTTTAGTTTATTTAAGCGATGGCGTTTATGAGAAATTGTTCATTTACGACCGCGAATACTTGGGCCGGCCGACCAGATTTTTTCAGCAGGACCGCAGCAGTTCCGGCGCCATGTTTTTAGATTCGGACGAATTGGTTTTTGATTATATGAAATACTACGCACTTTATAAAATATTTAAGCCCGAGATGACGCAAGCGTTAGTTATCGGCGGCGGCGCTTATTCCATCCCCAAAGCGCTATTAAAAGAGCCGACTTCACCCACGGTTGACGTGGCGGAAATAGAGCCGTCGCTTTATGAATTAAGCAAAAAGTATTTTCGACTGGTTGAAACCGACAAACTGAAAAATCATATCATTGACGGCCGGCGCTGGCTTAAGCAAACGGATAAAAATTATGATTTAATATTTTCCGATGTTTATTATTCGCTTTATTCTCTGCCAGTCCATTTTACCACCGAAGAATTTTTTAAACTGGCCAAGGCCAGATTAAGCCAGGACGGCGTTTTTATGGCGAACCTGATCGGCAAGCTGGATGCCGAGCCGCCGTCTTTAATCATGTCGGAAATAAAAACCTTTAAGGCGGTTTTTCCCAATAGTTATTTTTTCGCGGTTAACTCGCCTCAAGTCGACCAGGCGCAAAATATTATTTTTTTAGGATTCAACAGTGACCGGAAAATAGATTTTAACGAAGATTCAATAAAAAGTAATCAAGATAGAATTATCAGCCAGGGCGGTTCCAAGCTAATTGATTTAAGCAAAATCAATTTTAATTTATACACCAAATTAACCGACAACTACGCGCCGGTTGAATATTTAACCGCTAAGGTTTTAAATTAATCTAGAAACAAAAAATCCGTGAGCCCATGGCCGACGGATTTTTTTTATTTAAGCGATTATTTTTTCTTTTTTGCCATAGTTTTAAGGCATTTGACGCAAACCGCTCGCCTTTTGCCACCGATAGTTTTCACCTGAAGGTTAAGGTATTGCCGTTTAATGGTTTTAATGTTGGAGTGAGACCGGGAGGCGCCTTTAGTTGAACCTCGTCCGCAAACTTCGCATTTTTTCGCCATAAAAATTATTAATTATTTATTTATGTTTTGATGTTATCATTTTTTGATTTAAAAGGCAAGGCGTGGTAAGATAAAATAAATTATTTATATGGATATAATTTTTGCCTTAATTATAGTTTTATTCTCCGTGGTTATCCACGAATACATGCATGGCTGGATGGCGGACCGGCTGGGCGACCCGACGGCGCGCGACGCCGGCCGGCTGACACTGAATCCGCTCAAGCATCTTGATTTATGGGGGTCAATTTTATTGCCCTTTTTAATTTTTATCGGTACCGGCTTCGTTTTCGGTTACGCCAAACCGGTGCCGTTCAATCCTTATAATTTGCGCGACCAGAAATACGGCGTGGCCAAAGTGGCGATTGCCGGCCCCTTAGCCAATCTGATTACGGCTTTATTTTTCGGCCTGGTTTTAAGATTTACGCCCGGGCTGAATCCGGTGATGGCCAGTTTTTTGGCCGCCATTGTGCAGATTAACTTGGTATTATTAATCTTAAATTTACTGCCCATTCCGCCCTTGGACGGCTCAAAAATTATTTTGCCATTTTTACCTTATGACTGGCAGATGAAACTTTTGGCCGGGGAGCGGTATGGCTTTATTCTGGTTTTAATCTTCGTTTTCTTCGGTTTTTCCCTAATTATTCCGGTGATTAATTTTTTGTTTTGGCTGATTGTGGGGATTTAGCGCTCTTGACCGATTTAAAATCTTGTGTTAAATTTGAATAAGTAATTAAGTTTTACACATCCCTAAGCTTAGGGATTTGTTTTAGTTAAATAAATATTGTTATGCCAACCGTAAATCAGCTGGTCCGCAAAGGACGGCACTCAACTAAAAATAAAACCAAATCACCGGCGCTGCAATCAACGCTGGATACTTTACATCGCCAGCGCACGGAATTGCCGAACGGAGCGCCGTTTAAGCGCGGCGTTTGCGTTAAAGTTACCACCACCACGCCGAAAAAGCCTAACTCGGCTTTGAGAAAAATCGCCCGCGTCCGGCTGTCCAACGGCATGGAAGTAACCGCCTATATCCCGGGCATCGGCCATAACCTGCAGGAGCACTCCATCGTTTTAATCAAGGGCGGCCGAACCAAGGACCTGCCCGGCGTCAGATATAAAATTATCCGCGGCGTTTATGATACCCAGGGCGTGGACGGCCGGAAGCAGAGCCGCAGCCGTTATGGCGCCAAAACACCTAAACAATAATCTATGAGAGGCAAAGCAATATCAAAAAGAAAAATTCAGCCGGAAGCGAAGTTTAACGATCCGGAAATCGCCAAATTCATTAATTATATCATGGAGCGGGGCAAAAAAACCGTGGCGCAGCAAATCGTCTACGGTTGTTTTGAGATTATTAAAGACGCGACCAAGCAGGACCCGCGCCATGTTTTTAACAAAGCTTTAAAACAGGTTAGTCCGCTACTCGAAATCCGCGGCCGACGCATCGGCGGCGCCAACTACCAGATTCCCTTTCAAGTGAGAGGCGACCGCCGCTTTGCTTTAGGTTGCCGCTGGATTATTGAAGCGGCGCGCGCCCGCAAAGGCAAGCCCATGGCTGAAAAGTTAGCGGCGGAAATCATGGACGCGGCCAAAGGCGAAGGCGCGGCCATGAAAAAACGGGCCGAAGTGCATCGCATGGCCGAAGCCAATAAGGCCTTTGCCCACTTCGCCAGATAATTTATGCCACGAGAATATAGTTTAGAAAAAACACGCAACATCGGCATCATCGCCCATATTGACGCCGGCAAAACCACGGTTTCCGAGCGTGTTCTTTTTTATACCGGCAAAAAGCATAAAATCGGCGAAGTGCATGAAGGCGCGGCCGAAATGGACTGGATGGAGCAGGAACGGGAACGCGGCATTACCATAACTTCCGCGGCCACGACCTGCTTCTGGAAAGATTGCCGCGTTAACTTAATTGATACGCCCGGGCACGTGGATTTTACGGCCGAGGTAGAGCGCTCTTTGCGCGTTTTGGACGGCGGCGTGGTGGTGTTTGACGGCGTGGCCGGAGTGGAGCCGCAATCGGAAACTGTCTGGCATCAGGCGGATAAATATAGCGTGCCGCGCATCGCTTTCGTTAATAAAATGGACCGGACGGGCGCGAATTTTTATTTCGATCTGGAATCAATTTATAAAAGATTAACCAAGCACGCTCACCCGATTCAGCTGCCAATCGGCGCCGAAGACCAATTTAAAGGCGTAATTGATTTATTTGAAAGAAAAGCCAGAGTTTTTCTGGATGACCTGGGAACCAAATGGGAAGACGTAGCGGTGCCGGAAGAGATGAAGGCTAAAACGGAAGAATATCGGGCAAAATTAATTGAAGCCATTGCCGAAAATGACGAGAAACTGATGGAAAAATATCTGGCCGGCGAAGAATTGACCATCGCTGATTTAAAAAAAGTTTTGCGTCGGGCCGTGGTTGCGGGTAAAATCGTACCCGTACTTTGCGGCAGCGCTTTAAAAAATAAGGGCGTGCAATTTTTATTGGACGCGGTGGTGGAATATCTGCCTTCGCCTTTAGAAGTGCCGCCGCTTATCGGTTTTGACGCGGATGATAAAGAGAAAAAAATTGAAGTCAAGCCGTCGGACGAGGAGCCATTCGCGGCTTTGGCTTTTAAAATCGCCACTGACCCTTATGTTGGCAAACTTTGTTTCATTAGGGTCTATAGCGGCGTTTTAAAATCAGGCTCTTATGTTTTAAATACTTCTACTGGCAATAAAGAAAGAATCGGCCGCATCGTCAGGATGCACGCTAATCACCGCGAAGAAGTTGAGGATGTTTATTCCGGGGAAATCGCCGCCGCCATCGGCTTAAAAGGCACGACCACGGGCAATACTTTGTGCGACGAAAAGCGACCGGTAGTCTTGGAATCAATCACTTTTCCCGAGCCGGTTATCCATATCGCCATTGAGCCGAAAACCAAAGCCGACCAGGAAAAAATGGGCTTGGCTTTGGCCAAACTGGCCGAAGAAGACCCGACTTTCCGGGTCAGAAGCGACGAGGAAACCATGCAGACCATTATCGGCGGGATGGGCGAACTGCATTTGGACATTATCGTGGACCGGATGAAACGGGAGTTTAAAGTTGAAGCTAACGTAGGCAAGCCGCAGGTGGCTTACCGCGAAACCATAAAAAAATCCGCTGAAGCCGAAGGCAGGTATATTAAACAATCTGGCGGCCGCGGCCAATACGGCCATTGCTGGCTCCGGGTTGAACCTAACGAAGCGGGCAAGGGTTTTGAATTTATTGACGAAGTTAAGGGCGGCACTATCCCGCGCGAATATATTCCGGCGATTGAAAAGGGCGTTAAAGAAGCTTTGGACCGCGGCATTTTGGCCGGCTATCCCATCGTGGATGTTAAAGTAGCGGTGTTTGATGGCTCCTATCATGAAGTGGATTCTTCCGAGGCGGCTTTTAAAATCGCCGGCTCCATGGCTTTTCAGGACGGCTGTAAGCGCGCCAGCCCGGTAATTCTGGAACCAATCATGAAGGTTGAAGCGGTGACGCCGGAAGAATTCATGGGTGAAGTCATCGGCGATTTAAACTCCAAGCGCGCGCAAATAGAGGAAATGGGCGATCGGGCCGCGGTTAAATTTATAAAAGCCAAAGTGCCGCTATCGGAAATGTTCGGCTATGCCACCCAGCTACGGTCCATGACCCAGGGCCGGGCCAGCTATACCATGGAGTTCGGCCATTACGCGGAAGTGCCCAGGAACGTGGCCGAAGAGATTATCGGCGATAAGCAAGCCAGGAAGTAATTTTCGCGTTTTTATTGACAATTAGTCAAATTAAAATATATAATATAGGTATTCTAAATATTTTTAAAATGCCTTTATGCAAGATCAATTGCAAAAAGCGATTAATTTAGCGAAAAAAACCGGTGATAAATTGATTGTTTTTGATAGCTCAAAACCGGAGAATGTTTTTGTAGTTTTATCCCTAAAAGATTATGAAAATCTGGTTTTAGGCAAAAGCGAAGTTCGGGGCTTGACAGAAGATGAATTACTTGATAAAATAAATCGCGATATTGCCATTTGGAAAAGTGAGCAGGATTTTAACGGCAGTCTGGGCGCTTTCGAAAATTCGCAAACCGAACCTTTCCCCGAAGACAATGACCGGTCGGAATCGATTGACAGGATAATTAAAAAGGCCAAGCGGGGCTGGACGATTCCGCCAAAAAGAAAAGTCAATGCCGAAGAAATAATTGAAGAAGACCGGCAGTATCTGGAAGAGGTAATTTTTTAATAAAATAATTATAAAAAACGGTTGGTGTGCCCGTTTGGGCTAGTAACCCCGAGAGGGGGCCGTTAAGCGAACTAATATGACGGAAAAATTTGAACGCACAAAACCCCACTTGAATGTGGGCACAATCGGCCATGTTGACCATGGCAAAACCACCTTGACCGCGGCCATACTTAAAGTGCTGGCGGGCAAGGGTTTTAGAGCATCTAATAAGAGCGTTGACCAGATTGACGCGGCTCCGGAAGAGCGCGAGCGCGGCATCACCATCGCCACTTGCCACGTTGAGTATGAAACCGAAAAAAGGCATTACGCCCACGTTGATTGTCCCGGACACGCCGATTACGTCAAGAACATGATTACCGGCGCGGCGCAGATGGACGGCGCGATTTTAGTGGTGGCGGCCACTGACGGACCAATGCCCCAGACCAGAGAACATATTCTTTTGGCCAGGCAGGTTGGCGTGCCTTATATCGTGGTATTTTTAAACAAATGCGACATGGTTGAAGATAAAGAGCTGATTGACTTAGTTGAGGAAGAAATTCGCGATTTACTAAAAAAATATGAATTCCCTGGCGATATCACCCCGATTATCAGGGGCTCGGCTTTAAAAGCCTTGGAAAATCCTTCAGGCGAATACGGCCAGGCGATTTTAGATTTAACCAAAGCTCTGGATGAATATATTCCCGAACCCAAGCGCGAAATCGATAAGCCGTTCTTAATGCCGGTTGAAGACATTTTTTCCATTGAAGGCCGCGGCACCGTGGTCACCGGCCGCATTGAAAGAGGCATGATTAAAATCAACGAAGAAGTGGAAATTATCGGTTTAAGGGACACGCAGAAGACCGTGATTACCGGTATTGAAATGTTCAATAAATCATTGGATGAGGGGCGCGCGGGCGATAACGCCGGCTTGCTCTTACGCGGCACCAAGAAAGATGAAGTGGAAAGAGGCCAAGTTCTGGCCAAACCGGGCACGGTTCATCCGCATACCGAATATGAAGGCGAAGTTTATGTTTTGACTAAAGAAGAAGGCGGACGCCATAAGCCGTTTTTCAAAGGCTATAAGCCGCAATTTTATATCCGGACCACCGACGTTACCGGAGAAGTTGAATTGCCGGAAGACACCGAGATGGTTATGCCGGGCGACACGGTTAATTTGAAAGTCAAATTAATCGCCCCGATTGCCTTGGAAGAAAAAATGAGATTCGCCATCCGCGAAGGCGGACGCACCGTTGGCGCCGGCGTGGTAACTAAGATTATAAGGTAGATTTAAAGATAATAAATAAAAAAGCGCCATGACCGAAACCAAAGATAAAAAGTCCGTAAAAGCCGTAGACGCCAAAGCCAAGGCGGAGACGAAAACTAACGAAGAATTTAAACAGAGAATCCGCATCAAGATCAAGGCTTTCGACCATAAAATTATTGACCAGTCCACTAAAACTATTATTGAAACGGCCGAGCGGTCGGGCGCCCAAATTTACGGGCCCATCCCCCTGCCGACGGAGAAAAAGAAGTATACGGTTAACAAGTCCACTTTTGTCCATAAAGATTCCCGCGACCAGTATGAAATCAGAGTCCATAAGAGATTGGTGGATATTATTGAGCCCACGGCCAAAACCATTGAGTCATTGACCAATTTAGGATTGCCGGCCGGCGTGGACGTGGAAATTAAAGTGTAAGTAAGTTAGAGATTTATATATTATATTAATAATCGTTTGGGCGGCTCCGCCGAGGAAAGTGCTCAAATGAAAATTAATATTACCAGAGGTAAAATTCAACAGCCAAAATTCTATAACTTGGAATTGATTTAACCGCCTTAAGCGGCTGAAGCTGGTTTGTTGAAAACCGGTTTTTTATTACTAACGAAATTACGAATTTTACAACGAACGCAACAAATTATATTCGTGATATTCGTTGTCAGATTCGTTGATTCGTAGGAGATAATACGGATAATAATATTATGAAGTTCATAATAGGAAAAAAATTAGACATGACCCAGGTCTGGCAAGGCGAGAAAGTTATCGGCGTGACCAGAGTTCAGGCCGGCCCCTGCCCGGTGGTTCAGCTTAAGAGCGAAGCTGAAGACGGTTACGCCGCGGTTCAGCTTGGCTATGGCGAAAGGAAAGAAAAAAACGTTAGAAAGCCGCAACTTGGCCATTTGAAAAAAGCCGGCATGGCTCCTAAGGATGGAAAAGTTCTAAGATATTTATGTGAATTCAGGGACGAAATAAAAGATTTAAAAATTGGCGACGTGGTTGAGGTTGGCACTTTTGAAGTTGGCGATGTTGTCAAAGTTACCGGCGTTTCCAAGGGTAAAGGTTTTCAAGGCGACGTGCGCCGGCACCATTTTCATGGCCATAATTCAACGCACGGCACCAAGGACCAGGTCAGGACTTCCGGTTCCATCGGCGCCGGCGGCATCCAGCATGTTTTAAAAGGCATGAGAATGCCGGGCCGGATGGGCGGTAATCAGGTGACCGCGTCAAATTCAAAAATTGTGCAAATTGATAAAGATAATAATATTTTATATGTCAGCGGGGCGGTACCGGGCGCGAGAAACGGCTTGGTGTTAATTTATGGGGAAGGGGAGCTGAAAATTGCGAAACCGGTAATTGAGGAAAAACCAGCTGAAGCGTCTAAAGAAGAAACAAAATAATTTTTTCTGTCATTGCGAGCGACTGAAAGGAGCGAAGCAATCTCACGGATGAAACATTAATATTAAAGTAAAATATTTTTGTGAAATGTATTGTTCGTGAGATTGCTTCGTCGCTAATGCTCCTCGCAATGACAATAAGGATATGTCGATTAAAGTAAAAGTCTACAATCAGCAAGCGGAAGAAGTCGGCGAAATGGAACTTTCGGACAAGGTTTTTGGCGTGAAGGCCAACGCGGCGCTGGTGCATCAGGCCGTGGTGACGCAAATGGCCAATGAAAGAAAAGTGATCGCTCATACTAAAGACAGGGGCGAAGTGCGCGGCGGCGGACGCAAACCTTGGAAGCAGAAAGGCACGGGCCGGGCTCGTGTCGGCTCCAGCCGGTCGCCGATTTGGATTGGCGGCGGCGTGACGTTCGGGCCGAGGAACGACCGGAATTTTAAAATGAGAATTAACAAGAAAATGAAACAGCAGGCCCTGCTGATGGCGTTGTCGGATAAAGTTGCCAATGATTGTTTGGTGGTTTTGGATAAACTGGAGATGCAAGAATTCAAAACCAAAGTTTTTAAAAGTATCATTGAAAAATTGGGCAAGCAAGCGGTTAAAGCGGATAATAAAAAACCCAGCTGGCTGATTATGGTCGACGGGGCAGAGGAGAAACTCAATTATTCGGCCAGAAATTTAGTTGGCATTAAGCTGATAAATTCGGATAATATAAATTTAGTAGACTTGTTAAAGTATAAGAATTTAGTCATGACAAAAGTAGCAGTGGAAAAGGTGGAGGAGAAATATAGATAAATTTTAAAAATTGTAATAAATATGGCGTTATTTGGTAAAAAAACCCCCTCGACAAGCTCGGGGCAAGTGAAAAAAGAAGAGGCTAAGAGCATGAAAGAGCTGTATGGCGCCGCGGCTGCCGGCCAAGC
>Ga0210006_1000875_pt1 | contig 22045 bp, 24 predicted proteins | sample CryGey02umfilter_2_FD_185452 | JGI IMG/M metagenome (GOLD analysis project Ga0210006, IMG submission 185452) | Groundwater microbial communities from aquifer in Utah, USA - Crystal Geyser 4/10/14 0.2 um filter (SPAdes) (version 3) | ecosystem: Environmental > Aquatic > Deep subsurface >... | reverse complement strand
AGAAATTATTATTAAACAAGGAGAAAAAGAAAAAAATATCAAGACAGTAAAAAATATCTGGAAAAAAATGTTTGATTTTGGTCTTGATAGAAAATCTCTTCTTATAAATTTGGGTGGAGGCGTGATTTGTGATATTGGTGGATTTAGCGCCTCGACTTTTATGAGAGGAATAGAGTTTTTAAATATTCCAACGACTCTTTTAGCTCAGGTTGATGCCTCAATTGGTGGAAAGACAGGGATTGATTTTGAGGAAATAAAAAATGGAATAGGAGTTTTTAAAAATCCTATTGGAACAATTATTGACGTTGAAACTTTAAAAACCTTACCGAAGCGGGAATTTGTATCGGCCTTTGGAGAGATTATTAAACACGGAGTTATCTCCGGACGTGAATACTTTAACTTTGTTACCTCAAAAAAACCGGAAGAATTTAACGAAGATGAATTGGTAAAAATAATTAAAGGTTCTATAAAAATTAAGTCTGCAATTGTAAAACAAGATCCTAAAGAGAGTGGCCTCCGTAAAGTTCTTAATTTCGGCCACACAATTGGTCATGCTGTTGAATCTTTAAGTTGGAAAACTGATAGTCCATTATTACACGGAGAAGCGGTCGCAATTGGTATAGTCGCAGAAAGTAAATTAGCGCAGCTAATGGGTCTGTCGTCAGAAAAAAATTTTATCGCAACAGAAAAAGGAATTAATCATGCTGGTTTGCCAACGAGAATAAAAAACCTGTCAGTTGAAGACATTTTGCCAGTGATGTCTTTTGACAAAAAAAATATCAGAAAAAAAATTTTCTGGAGTCTGCCAAGAAAAATCGGCAAAGTTGATTTTAATATTGAAGCGCCAAAAGAATTAGTAGTTAAAGCTGTGGAGCAAACAAAAATATGAAAATCCTTATTATTAACGGACCAAATCTGAATATGTTGGGGAAAAGAGATCCTAATAAATATGGGAAAGTTACTTTATTGGAAATAAATGAAAAGTTAAAAAAACTGGCGAAAGAATTAAATTGCCAATTGGAGTTTTTCCAATCAAATCACGAAGGAGAGATTATTGATTTTTTGCAACAAGAGTCGTCACGGAAAGCTGATGGAATTTTAGTCAATCCCGGGGCTTTGATCCGTTACGCTTATAGTTTTCGTCAGGCTTTAGTCGATCACGGTAAACCGGTCATGGAGATTCATATGTCTGATATCAATAAAACCGGAGTTAATAAAAGAGTTAATGTTTTGGAAGATATTAGAGTCGGTCAGGTAACCGGATTAAAAGAAGAAAGTTATTTTGAAGGATTAAAGCAATTAATAAGTTTTATTAAAAAAATATGAAATTTTTGAAAGTCAAAAAAAGTCAAAATTTAAAAGGTACAATTTCTATGCCACCGTCAAAAACTCATTCATTTCGGGCGTTGGTTTTAGGTTCATTGGCTGAAGGAGTCTCAATTATTAGACAGCCAAAATTAAGTCCTGACTGGGATGAAGGTGTCAAGGCGATGAGAATGTTTGGCGCCGAGATTAAAGAAATTGAAAAAAATGTCTTTCAGATTAAAGGAGTCGGGGGGAAATTAAAAACACCGGAAGACGTTATTAATGTCAATAATTCCGGAACGATGCTTGTCTTTATTGCCGGAGTGGCCGCTGCAGCCCCCGGCTGGACGGTTTTAACCGGAGATGAGTCTTTAAGAAAATTAAGAAAAGTAACCAAGAATTTTATTCCTCCTTTTCAGGAATTGGGGATTACGGTAATTTCAACAAAAGGTGACGGGATGGCCCCGTTTGTCTTTAAAGGAAAAGTTAATGGTGGGGTGGCTCATATGGATGGAACCTGTTGTCAGCCGGTTTTTAGCGTCTTGATTGCTTCGGCTTTATCAGAAAAACCGGTTGAGATTTTTGTTGACAATCCCGGAGAAACGGCCTACATAGATTTGCTTTTATATTGGTTTGATAAAGTTGGACTGAAATACAAAAACGATCAACATAAACATTATTCTTTTCTGGGCAATCAACTGCCAAAATCATTTGATGCCAAAATTCCATTTGAATGGTCATCACCAGGATACCCGTTGCTGGCGTCAATCATCACTAAGAATTCAGAAATTAAAGTCAAAGGTATGGATCTAAAAGATCCTTATGGCGATAAACAGGTAATTTATATTTTGCAGAAAATGGGGGCAGATTTAAAAATAGAAGAAAACTGTTTGACAGCCCGTTCAAGTCAATTACATGGCATAGAAGTTGACATGAATGCTTTACCAGACCAAGTGCCGACGATTGCCGTGGCTGCTTGTTTTGCCCGTGGAGAAACGGTCATCAAAAACGCTTTGACGGCCCGTTGGAAAGAATGTGATCGAATAGCAGCCGTCTGTACGGAACTCAAAAAAATGGGAGCAAAAATCACGGAAAAAGAAGATGGGCTAATTATCCACCAAGACGGCAGTTGGAAGTTAAAAGGAGCCAAGGTAAATGGCTATTATGATCACCGGATGGTGATGGCTTTTAGCGTCGCCGGTTTAGCCTGTAATGGCGAAACGATAATATCAGACGCCCAGATGGTAGAAAAATCATTTGATAGTTATATTCCGGAAATGATGAAGGCCGGAGCGAATTACGAATTAATTGAAAAATAACTATGGAAAACATTATTTTAATCGGCATGAAAGCCTGTGGAAAAAGTACGGTCGGAAAACTTTTTGCGCAAAAGTTGGGAATAAAATTTATTGAACTCGATCAAGAAATCGAGAAAGCTCATTTTATAGATAAAAAAGAAAAATTAACTTTTAGAGAGATCTTTAAAAAACACGGAGCTGATTTTTTTCGAACTTTGGAAAAAAAAGTTCTCAAAACGATTGTTGAAAATATTAAAGAAAAACGGATCATATTGGCTTGCGGCGGTGGAACGCCGCTTGATCCGGAAAATCAAGTTTTACTTAGGCGGTTAGGAAAAATAATTTTTCTTGATGCTAAAGAAGATATTCTTTTGCCAAGAATTTTAAAGCATGGAATCCCGGCATTTTTCCCATACCCTGACGACCCAAAAAAATCATTAAGTGAACTTTTAGAAAAAAGACGACCGGTTTACAAAACAATCGCTGACCAAATTATTAGTTTTACCAGCGAATCGCCAGGAGAACTGGCAAAAAAAATTATATGAAAATCAATGGAGAGACAAAATTAATCGGATTTTTCGGATCGACTTTTAGAACCAGCAAAATGTATGCGATGTACAATTCCGCATTTGAGGCTTTGGGGCTTAATTATGCCTATATTCCTTTTATGGTTGAAAATATTAAAAAAGGAGTTGAGGCTGTAAGGAATCTATGCATTCATGCCATTGGTGTGACCATTCCTTTTAAAATATCAATTATTCCGTTTTTGGATGAATTAGATAAAGATGCTAAAAGAATAGGAGCAGTCAATGTTGTTATCAATAACAACGGAAAATTAATCGGCGGTAATACCGACGGTAAAGGAGGAGTAAGAGCCCTTAAAGAAAAAACCGCAGTCAGCGGTAAAAAAGTCATTCTTTTGGGCGCCGGAGGAGCGGCTCGAGCCTTAGCTTTTGCCGTCAAAGACGAAGACGGAGAATTAACGATATTAAATCGAACCATCAGTGAAGCCGAGGAATTAGCAAAAGCAGTCGACTGCCAATCTGGAGGGCTGGATGAATTAGCAAAACTGATGTCAAGAGCAGACATTTTAATCAATAGCACGTCGGTTGGTATGGCGCCTGACATTAATAAGACCCTTGTTGACAAGAAACTTTTACATAAAGGATTAACGGTAATGGATATTGTTAGTAACCCAAGAGAAACAAGACTTTTAAAAGAAGCAAAAAAGGTTGGTTGTCAGCTTGTTTTTGCTGATAGAATGTTATTATGGCAAGGAGTGTTGAAGTTTAAAATTTACACTGGCATAGAGCCGCCGGTTGAGGTAATGGAAAAAGCTTTATAATCATGAATACATTTGGACAACTTTTTCGGGTGACTTCATTTAGCGAGTCCCATGGCGGGGTGGTTGGTTGTGTGGTTGACGGTTGTCCGCCGAACTTAAAAATTTCCATTGAAGATATTCAAAAAGATTTAGACCGAAGACGTCCCGGGCAGAGCAAAATCACCAGTCCCCGAAAAGAAGAAGATAAAATAGAAATTTTATCAGGTGTTTTTGAGGGAAAAACTACCGGGACGCCGATTCTATTATTGGCTTGGAATAAAGACGCTATGCCAGAGGATTATAAAAAAATGAAAAATATTTTTCGACCAGGACACGCCGATTTAACCTACGCGGTTAAATATGGCATTAGGGATTGGCAAGGTGGTGGACGAGCTTCGGCACGGGAAACTTTGGCACGAGTGGCTGCCGGTGCTATTGCTAAAAAGTTCCTGAAAGAAAAGTTGGGAATAGAATTTATAGCCTTTGTTGAGCAAGTAGGCGAAATTAAAACAGAAATAGATTTTAATAAAGTCACGTCCGAGCAGATTGAGTCAAATATTGTTCGTTGTCCTGATGAGAAAAGTGCTAAGAAGATGATTCAATTAATCAATCAATTGATACAAGAGGGCAATTCAGTTGGTGGCGTTATCCGTAGCGTGATTAAAAACGTTCCAATTGGTTTGGGCGAGCCGGTTTTTGATAAGTTGTCAGCTGATCTGGGAAAAGCGATGCTTTCAATTCCGGCAGTTAAGGGCTTTGAAATAGGAAGCGGATTTGAGGGAGTTAAGATGAGAGGTAGTCAACATAATGACGAATTCTTTATTGATAAACAAGGAAGAATTAGAACAAGAACTAATAATGCCGGCGGCATTTTAGGCGGAATATCCAATGGCGAAACGATACATTTCCGCGTCGCTTTTAAGCCAGTATCAACGATTAAGAAAAAGCAGAAAACTATTGATATTAATAAAAAAGAAGTTGAGCTAGAAGCCACCGGTCGCCACGATCCTTGTGTCTTGCCAAGAGCCGTGCCTATAGTTGAAGCCATGGCAGCCTTAGTGATTATGGATCATTATTTAAGACACAAGGCACAGAATTTATAATATGAAAAACCAAATAGATGATCTGAGAAAACAAATTGACGAGATTGATAATTTAATAGTTAATTTACTGGCAAAAAGATTAACAGTCGTGAAAAAGGTAGGGAAGTGGAAAAATAAAAAAGGTCTAGTGCCTTTAGATAAATCTCGCTGGCAAAAAATATTAACAAGTAAAATAGTAAAAGCAAAAAAATTAAAACTTAATCCTAAACTTATTAAAAATATCTGGAACTTGATTCATGAAGAAGCGTTAAAAATTGAAAAGTCATTATGAGAACTGTAGCTATCGTTGGCTTTGGACGATTTGGAAAGACTCTTTACCGGTTATTAAAAGATGATTTTGAATTGGTAATAATTGGTAGGGAAAATGCGGCTGATATCGTTAAATCCGATGTTATTTTTTACTGTGTGCCGATTTCTAGTTTTGAGTCAGTGATTAGATCCCACAAAAAATATTTTAAAGATAATCATCTTTTAATTGATGTTTTGTCAGTCAAGATGCATCCGAAAAAAATCTTTGAAAAATATTTACGAGGTTTGAAAACACAAGCGATTTTAACCCATCCGATGTTTGGTCCAGATAGTAGTAAAGATGGTTTTGATGGTTTGCCGATGATCATGGATAGATTTAAAGCGAGTGAAGAAAACTATAACTTTTGGAAGGATTTTTTTCTTAAGAAAGGATTAAGAATTATAGAAATGTCAGTTCAAGAACATGATCAGTTGGCAGCTAACTCACAAGGAGTAACTCATTTTATTGGCAGATTATTGGAAAAATTTAGATTTAAACCAACTGAAATTGACAGTCTGGGAGCAAAAAAACTTCAGGAAGTGATGGGCCAGACCTGTAATGATACCTGGCAGCTGTTTAATGATTTACAAAACCTTAATCCTTACACAAAATCAATGCGGATAGAGTTAGGACGAACGTATGATTTGTTATATAATCAACTGTTGCCAAAAAGAATCAATAAGAAAAAAATTATTTTTGGAATTCAAGGAGGAAAAGGGAGTTTTAACAAGGAGGCAATTTTATTTTATACCAACAAAAACAAAATTAAGAATTTCAAAATAAAATATTTATTTACCAGCGAAAAAGTTCTGAAAAATTTACACGAAGGCAATATAGATTTTGGTCTGTTTGCCATTCAAAATGCCGTTGGTGGCGTGGTCGAAGAATCGACTCACGCCATGGCAAAATATAAATTCAAGATCGTTGAGGAATTTGAGATATTAGTCAGGCATTTTTTGATGAAACGGAAAGATGTTTCAGTCGGTGAAATCAAAACAATCATGGCTCACCCGCAAAATTTCCGTCAGTGCAAAGATAATTTAAGGAAGAAATATCCAAATATGAAATTAGTAAGCGGAAAGGGTGATTTAGTTGACACGGCCAAGGCGGCTGAAGCATTAGCCGATGGTAAGCTGGAAAAAAACATTGCCATTTTAGGCCCGAAAACTTTAGCAAAAATTCATGATCTTGAAATAATTGATGAAAATTTACAAGATAGCAAAAATAATTTAACCAGTTTTTTTTTGGTCAGTCGGTGATTATTTTGTGAAAAATCTCTTGACTTTCCTTACCATTTCCTCTTTAATTAAACTAAGATGGCTGAACATATTCGTAAACTCTGTATCCGTAAACCATATTTTTACATATTTATTTTTATTCTTCTTATTTTTACCGGTATCTTCTACCTCTCAAACAAACTCAATCTTACCTCTCTCTCCACCTCCTCAAAGGCCGCTAAGCCAAAGACAGCCGCAATAACTAAGCCAAAGACAGCCGCAATGAGATTAACAGGAGGGTTGAATAATCCATGTTTTTCAAATCCTCCATTTTGTAATTCTAATGTTTCTCCCCAATTGTTTTGTGATGCATCACTAGATTTCTGGGTAAGTTATTATCTCGCTGAAGAACAAAACAATGTTCCTAAGCTCGACTGGTCTCAAACAACTTGTCGATACAAAAAGGATATTATTGGTCAAGACACTCGTCTTTGCCGGAGCTCTGATGATCCAAACTATGCTATTAATGGTCCTTGTAATCCTGGACTATCTTGTTTTGTTGATGCTTCAACAGAAAGTATAGATAATTATTTTAAAACTAAAGTTGGTAATATTACTTTAGACACTCCTCAAGAAGCTGCTATTAATACCTATAAAAGTGGAGAGATTAGTAATTATGGTGATCCTATAGTAAACATCTGTCTTCCTGAGAGCCTGAGTGCAGTAGAAGACTGTGGAGATCAAGGACAAGATCCTTGTCCAGGCGATGTCTGTTATTCGCCGAATAAATTAACTGTTGAACATAAATGTGATTCATGTGGTGCTCTTGGTCAAATACCCTGTCGAGAGCATGACTGGACCTTTTGCACCGATCCTTTTACTGAAGTCTCAGAAGATATTCCTATCTGTAAACACCGTGGTGGATTGGGTGAAGAACCTTGGTATGATTCTGAAAATGGTATTAATAAATGCAGTGATCCTCAGTTATTTATCTGGGGAGATAAAAATAAAGGATCTTTTGGTCTTGATTGTGGATCAGACACAATAGTTTCGTCTGAAAATCCACAACTCTGTCAACCAATGCCGTCTTCTCAAGACTTTTTAGACTATGATCAGCTGGGAAAAGGCTTTGAAGCAACAGGTAAAAGATCAATCAGGCTTGCCGTTTATACTTACTTAGAACTTCCTGAAGGGTTTAAATCAATCTCTAATATTGACTACAATAACTTTGGCTTAGTTTCTGACAGAAGGTATAAAATATATATAGACGTAAATAGTACTAAGCTTACTAAAGAGAAAACTCAAAATTTACTATTTAATAATATTGATAAGGATAAATTAAATAAAATATTTTGGAATCTTGAACTGAAGTTTGATGAGATCTCAGATAAACTTGACTTTTCTACTACCAATAGAAAGTACTCTATCAACGACTCTTATCTCACTGCCAGTTGTAATGGCCACGAAATTAAACTACCTGTTTATGATGTTGACAAACAATGTATGGCTAGTATCTATGCTTCATTTGTGCCTGATCATGATTTTTATCATTATACTTCTTCTCAAGATGATGTAATAAGAAATAACTATTATGAAATGGGCGCTCAAGCTTGGAATCAATGTCAGTTCAGGTTTGACAAAGACAATGAAATTATCTTTAAACAGCTTCACCTAACCTTTACAAACGATTATAATTATCAGGTAGTTTACAACTATGATTTTTCCAAAGCGAAGAATAACTATGTTGATATTGTCTTTATCTACAATCATCAAACTCCAGCCTTTCTCAAATTAAAACAAAGATAATTTTTTGCATTTGACATTTTTTTTAGTATAATATTACTTACAATTTGAGAAAAGCGTTATAGAGCGAAGATACCTCGCTCAAGCTGAAAGGTTAAAAGAGAAGTAAAGACTTAAGTAAACTTTTCCGGAAGTTCCCGTTAGAAACAAGAGTGTGTCGACTCGATCGGAGCACTCGAAAATGAGCCAGGTGCAGAATTGTACCTGGAAATCAAGGTGGTACCGTCTAAGAATTTAGGCCCTTGTTAGATCAGATTTTTTTCTGGTCTGTTAAGGGCCTTATTTTTTTCCGCAGGTGGCAGAACGGCGATGTATTAGTTAAAATTTATTAAAATAAATCTTATGAAGACTTTTAAATCAATAAAACAAAAACTAATTAATCAAAAAATTCCTTTTGAAGAAATTACTTTTACCGATGAAGCGGTTTCCGCGAGGAAAACAGATAGCTCAGTAGATAAAAATTATAATCCGGATAACGCCATTAAAACCTTGATTATTTCAACTAAAGAAGGATACAAGGCTTTAATTTTAAAGGGAAATGACCGAGTTGATAAAAAAAAGTTAAATCAGTTTGTTGATAAATGGAGCATTGTTAGCGCAGATGCTCTCAAAGAGAAATTCGGAGTTTTACCTGGTTGCGTTTGTCCTCTTGATCTGGATTTGCCGTTTTTAATTGATAAAAAAGCTCTTGGAATGAATGTTTGGAGCATGGGTGCAGGCGATCCGAAAAAGGGGATTAATGTTAAAAAAAATGTGGCTGTTTCTTTAATTAAAAATTTTTCTATTGTATCATTAACACATATGACAGATTTAAAAATAGAGGAACGTTTAAAATTAATCAAACAGGTCGGGGAGGAGATAGTCCAGGAGGATGAGCTTAAGAAGTTACTGAAAAGCGGCGAGGAGTTGATTGCTTACGACGGATTTGAGCCGTCAGGACAGATTCATATTGCCCAAGGAATTCTTCGGGCTATTAATGTAAATAAAATGATTAAGGCTGGTGTGAAGTTTAAGATGCTTGTTGCTGACTGGCATGCAATGGCTAACAATAAAATGGGCGGCGACTTGGAAAAACTTAAAATCACTGGTAAATATTTTATCGAGGTTTGGAGAGCTTCCGGCATGGATTTAAAACATGTTGAATTTTTATGGGCGTCTGATATGGTCAAAGATTCTGATTACTGGCAGTTGGTTATTCGCGTCGGGATGACTAATAAACTAGCCCGTTTTATTCGTACAGCTGAGTTTATGGGAAGAGAAGACTCGGCAGAAAAACTAACTGCTGCACAGATAATGTATCCATGTATGCAGATAGCAGACATTTTTAAGTTAGGAGCAAAGATAACTCAGCTTGGAATGGATCAAAGGAAAGTAAACATGCTGGCTCGTGAGATTGGACCAATGCTTGGGTACTGGAAACCAGTGGTTGTTTCTCACCACATGTTGATTGGTCTTGGCAAGCCGCCATCAGAAAGCACTGATACGGCGACCCGGACAGTGGAAAACAAGATGTCCAAGTCAAATCCTGATTCAGCGATTTTTATGACCGATACGTCAGAAGATATTAAGCGAAAGATTAACAAAGCCTATTGTCTTGAAGGAGATGTAAAAGAGAATCCGATCTTAGAGTATTTTAAATACATCGTGTTTGAAAGTTTTGAAAGGTTACGAGTTAACGAGTTGCGAATTGAAAGACCGGAGAAATGGGGAGGGGTGTTAAGTGTTAGGAGTTATGTGGAATTGGAAAAATTATTTGCAGAAAAAAAAATCCACCCAATGGATTTAAAGGCGACTTTGTCCAAACTTTTAGATCAGCTGATTTTGCCGGTCCGGCGCCATTTTGAAGAAAATCAGGAAGCAAAAGCACTACTTGAAAAAATTAAAGGTTTTCAAGTCACTAGGTAATCGGAGGTTGTAATTTTACTTCTTTTTCTTCTTCTTCTTGTCAACCGGACGTAGATTCTGGACAAGCCAGAATGACGTTTTCCAGTTGACAAGTAAATAATTTTCTATTATTATAGAAAATAACCGTAAGAATTATTACTCATAATAGAAAATTATGCTAAAAATCGAATACATCTGGAGAGAGCTTCTTGATCGGGTGATCGAAAAAAGAAATCCAGAATTTACCATTACAGAGTTATCAAAAAAATTTTCTCTTTCAACGAGCGTTGTTAATCATGCCCTTATTCCTTTGCGTGATTTAAACATTGTTAAAATCAATAAAACCTCATCTAAGATAATTGATTGGGAAAGATTGTTATTTTTTTGGGCAACAAGAAGAAATTTAAAAAAAGAGATCATTTATTCTACTTTTGCTAATTTACCGGTCTATGACCGTGAAGGTTTAATGCCTCCAGAGGTGATTCCAACCGCCTACACTTTCTTCCGTATAGAATTTAACAGAATTCCGGCTGATTATGACCATATTTATTTTTATTCTAACAATATTGAAAAAATCAGTAAAAGATTTCCTAAAAAAAAAGGGAACCCAAATATTTATATCTTAAAACCTGATCGATATCTGTTAAAATCAAAAAAAATCGGATTAGCTCAACTTTTTGTTGACTTTTGGAACTTGCCTGAATGGTATTCGAAGGATTTTCAAGAGGCGACTTTATTAGAAATTAGAAAGAGACTTGGATCATGAACACTTTTTATCAACAGTTTTTAACCGACAAAAGTTTTACCCTTTTAACCGAGCTAAAAAAGCAGTATAGATTTATTTTAATCGGCGGTTGGGCCGTATTTTTTTATACTAAATCCTTAAAATCAAAAGACATTGATATTATTGTTGACTTTTCCGATTTACAAAAAATAAAAAAAGACTTTTCTTTGGAAAAAAACGAGAGATTAAAAAAATATCAAATTAAACTGGAGGGAATTGACGTTGATATATATCTGCCATTTTATTCGGATTTGGGATTGCCCGTTGAAAAAATTATTAATAAAACAACTTTGGTCAACGGTTTTGCCCTATTGGAAAAAGAAATATTGCTTTTGACAAAATTAAAAGCTTATCAAGACAGGAAAGAAAGCGTTAAGGGACAAAAAGATTTTATTGATATTATCAGTCTGGTTTTATTGGAGGATTTTGATTTTGAATATTTTTTAAAGTTGGGAAAAAAGTATAAATTAAGAAAAAGTTTAAAACTTTTAAGAGAATTATTAGAAAAAACTAGAGAAGTTGAGGAGTTAAACTTAAATAAACACGCTTTTGCTAAAAAGAAGAAAGAAGTATTAAAAAAACTCGGAGTTTTCAGGTGACGAGATAATTTTCTTTTGACAAACGATTTTTTCCTGTTATAATTTATCTGTTATTATGATTTTTGCGGATTATTGGCTGAGAGTCGCTGAGTTCACTCGCGTCTATCTTCCGTTATCTGCTTTATGAAATATGCAAGGGGGTGAGACTGAATGAACAAAAAACTATACGTAGGCAATCTTTTATACGAAACAACTGATGAAGATTTGAAAACCCAGTTTGCTGTTGCTGGTAATGTCGTTTCTGCGATTATTATCAAGTTTAGAGATACTGGACGATCAAAGGGTTTTGGTTTTGTTGAGATGTCAACTGAGGAGGAGGCGAAAAAAGCCATTGATACTTTAAATGGTCAAGATTATAAAGGGAGAAAGTTAATTGTCTCTGAAGCCAGACCGCCTCGAGTGCGAACTGATTTTGGTTCGGGAGCACCAGTAGGTGGAGACCAACAACCACAGATGTAAAATCTGTTATTATTAAAATAATGGTTATCATTCACCTGGTTTTTTATTTGGCCTCTTTTTTGATTATTTGGTATTGCTCAGGAATTATCATCTCCTTAGTTGATCGTTTTTCCCATCGGTTAAAACTTTCTTCTTTTTCCGTTTCATTTTTTTTATTAGGCATTCTTACTTCCATTCCTGAGTTTTCTATTGGGATAAATTCAATCATCAACCAAACTCCGGATATTTTTATCGGTAATTTATTGGGCTCCTCGTTAATCCTTTTTATTTTTGTTATTCCTTCTTTTAGCCATTTTTGGCAACGGCGTTAAAATGGTCCACCAACTCGATGAAAAGACAATGATTTTTTCCATGTTGGTTATCGCCACTCCAGTTTTTCTCATCGCTGACAATGTCTTGACGCGGACTGAAGGCGTTTTTTTAATCGGCATTTATATAATTCTTTTTTATTTTATTGAAAAGAAAAAAGGACTATTAGAAGTAATTAAAGAAAAAAAGATTATAAAAAAAACCCACTGGCTGGAAGATTTATTAGAACTAGTTTTAGCTTCAGTTATCATCTTTATTGTCAGCCGTTATATTGTTAACCTAACAGTTGAATTCTCTCATCAATTTAATATTCCCCAGTTTTTAATCAGCATTATTGTTTTATCAATAGGCACTAATCTGCCGGAAATCAGTCTGGCTATCCGCTCGATTATTATGAAGAAAAAAGAGGTCGCTTTAGGTGACTATTTAGGGAGTGCGGCTGCCAATACTTTATTATTTGGTATCTTTACTCTTTTAAATGGCAAAAGGGTCAATGTCGCCTCACATTCATTTACCACGATGATTTTGATGCTTTTTGGCTTGGGAGTTTTTTATCTTTTTTCGCGGACAAAAAATGACATTTCCAAACATGAAGGTAAAATTCTTCTTCTCGTCTACGTCCTTTTTATTTTAACTGAGATTTTATTTATTTAAGACAGTAAGGTGTTTCCTGTTTAAAACTGGTCTTTTTAGCGAAACCCAGGATTTTTTTAGCGTTCTTATACCCTTTTTTCCTAATTTTCTCTGTTGATATTTTTTTATCAAAATAAAGAGTTAAAACCTGATCGGCTTCTTGATAGGTGAAACCAAATTCAGCTTCATCAGTCTGCCCATGCCAAAGTCCGGCAGTTGGTTTTTGATTAATGACTTCCTTGGGAACTTTTAGAAATTTTGCTAACTCAATCACTTGAGTTTTATAAAGGTGACTGATTGGTTCGATATCGCTTGCGGCATCGCCGAAGCGGGTAAAGTAACCTAACAGTTTTTCTGATTTATTTTCCGTGCCGCAGACCATGGCATTATATTTTTTAGCAAAATCAAAAAGCAAAATCATTCTTATTCTCGTCATCACATTACCCAGTCGGATTCTGGTGGTCGTGCTGGTATTAGAGCAGTTGAAACATTCGTTGGCGCCGTAGATGAACTTTTGCCATCTAGTCAGACCGGCGTTTTTGATCAAATCAATGATTTTATCAGTTGGTTTGGCAATGGGAATAATGAAAAAATTTTTCTTTGGCAACCTAATTTTTTTTACGAGTTTTTTTACATTTCTGTAGTTAACATCTCTGTTTTTTAAAAACGGTAGAGAATAAGGAAGATAAAGAACGATAGGCTGTTTTGGTTTTAAAGCTTTAACAAGAAGCGTAAAAGAGACAGCCGAATCAACTCCTCCTGATAAACCAATGATAGCTTTTTCTTTTTTTTGCTGGCGAAAGGTTCTTTCTATGAAATTAATGATTTTTTTAGATTCTAGTTTTGGATTGATAGTAAGCAAAGGTTTCATGAGTATAGTATACTAAAGAAAGTTAAAATTCAAAAGTAAAAAGTCAAAATTATGAGATTTAAAATTGGCCTATTAATCGGTCGTTTTCAGCCTTTCCATAACGGCCATCTTTATTTGATAAAAAAGAGCTTAGAGATCAGCGAAAAAATCGTTTTCGGCATCGGCAGTGCTGGCATTTTTGATAAAAATAACCCTTTAGGCTACGAAGAAAGAAAAAAAATGTTGGAAAAAGTCATTAAAAAAGAAAAAATTAAGGAGAGAGTTTTGAAAATCGTTCCGCTTGAAGATTTTTTTGATGATCAAGAATGGTTGGCCAACGTTAAGAAACAAGTAGGCGAATTTGATCTAGTGGTTGGCAATAATGATTGGACAAATAAGATTATGAGAGAAGCAAAATATCAAGTTAAGCAATTTCCATATTACGGACGTAGTATTTATGAAGGGTGGAGGATTAGGAAGTTGATTAAAACAGGAAAAAAATGGCAAGAGAGAGTTCCGGATTACATTGTTAAATTGTTAAATGGTCAAATTGTTAATGGAAAACGATTTAACCATATAGTTCTTGGTGGCACCTTCGATCACTTTCATAAGGGTCACAAAGCGTTCATAGACAAAGCTTTAGAAACTGGGAGAAAAATAACAATAGGGTTGACGACCGAGGAACTCTACAAAAATAAATTCTTTAAACAATCGATTCAATCATATAAAGAAAGAGAAAAAAACCTCAAAAAATATCTACCCTACGATCGTGATATAGATATCGTTCCTTTTTCCGAGTTTACAGGCGGAGCGGATAAGGGAAAAGATATTGAAGCAATTATTGTTTCCAGATTAACTTATCCTAATGCGTTAAAAATAAACAAGCTTAGAGAGAAAAACAATCTTAAGCCGTTAAGAATAGTTATTGTCAATGACATTTTGGCAGACGATGGAAGGTTAATCAGTTCGGAAAGAATTAGGGCGGGAGAGATAGACAGAGATGGTAGGTGTTATGAGTTAGGTGCTAAGTGGAGAGAAAAAAAGCAATTAGTTATGCCGGAAAACTTGCGGGAAGAGTTAAGAAAGCCACTGGGTCGTGTTTTCAAGAGTACTAAAGAGCTACTACAATGTTTTAAAACATTGAAGTGGACAATGGTTGTGGCTGTTGGCGATATTATTGTTGATGCCTTGATGAAAAACGGGATCGGGCCGGAGGTGAAGATTATAGATTTTAAAACAAGACGAAAACAGAATGATCTAAATCGTTACCACCTTGTGACGGCCGCACAAGAGTTGTATATTAATAAACCAGGAACCATTAATCTTAAGACAGCCGAGAAGTTAAAGGAATTAATTCATCAACAGCTTGGCCACCCTAAGGGTGTCCAGCCTCAATCTTGGTTGGTGATCGATGGTGAGGAGGATTTGTTGGCGCTTCCGGCGATTCTTTTTTCGCCTTTGGGAAGCTTGGTTTTTTACGGCCACTGGCAGTTGGGAGTGATTGGAGTTGAGGTAACAGAGGAAATGAAGGAAAAAGCTTCCCAAATAGTCAAAAAATTTAGATAATTTTTTGATAGAATGAGTTTTATGAATAAATACATCCCAAAAGAGTTTGAGAAAAAGTGGGTGAAGGAGTGGAAAAACAAGAAATTAAATGTTTTCGATCCGGACTCAAAGAAAAAGAAATACTATGTTTTGGTCGAGTGGCCTTATACTTCAGGCGACTTACACATCGGCCACTGGTTTACCTTTACCATCCCTGATGTTTTATCTCGGTATAAAAGAATGAATGACTGGAATGTTTTTTTCCCAATGGGTTATGATGCTTTTGGACTGCCGGCGGAAAATGCCGCCATTGAACACAAAGTCCATCCTCAAGACTGGACGATGAAAAATATAGCGACGATGACTAAACAGTTCCAACAGATGGGGACAATGATCGACTGGGACTGGATGACGATTGCCTGTGTTCCCGAATACTATCGCTGGAATCAGTGGATATTTTTGAAAATGTATGAGCAAAGTTTAGCTTTTAGAGGCAAAGCTTTATCCAACTGGTGTCCTAGCTGTCAGACAGTATTAGCTAATGAAAATATTGAAAACGGTAAATGCTGGCGATGTGGTAGTCAGGTGATCCAAAAAGAAGTCGAGCAGTGGTTTTTGAAGATCACCGAATATGCGGAAAGGTTGATTTGGCCTGATAAACCAAAAGCTAGCCCTGAGCGAAGTCGAAGGGTCGACTGGCCGATTTCTGTTCGAGTCGGCCAGAATAACTGGATAGGTAAATCAGAAGGATTAATTATTAATTTTGGTGGGATTGAAGTTTTTACTACCAGGCCAGAGACTATTGACGGCGCCAGTTTCCTAGTTTTATCTCCAGAACATCCTTTTGTGATAAAAATGACAACGAAAGATAATTTAAATAAAGTCAAAAAATATTTTAATCAATCAACCCAAAAAACCGAGATGGAAAGAAAGGAGAATAAAGATAAAACCGGCGTTTTTACCGGAAGTTATGTTAAAAATCCAGTTACCGGCAAAAAAATACCGGTCTGGGTAGCTGACTACGTTCTTTTTGGTTATGGAACAGGAGCAATTATGGCGGTTCCAGCTGAGGACGAAAGAGATCGTGAATTTGCTACCAAACATAGTTTACCGATAATTAAAACCAGTTTAAAAGCAAAACCTAATGGCAAAAAAAGATCCATCTATCATCTGCGGGACTGGTCGATTTCCAGACAGCGTTATTGGGGGACACCGGTGCCGATGATTCATTGTCCGACTGACGGAATCGTACCAGTTCCCTATAAGGATTTACCGGTAGAATTACCTTATGAAGTTGATTTTACTCCTCATGGTAAGCCTCCTTTGGCGACCAATGAGAAATGGCTGAATGTCAAATGTCCAAACTGTGGAAAACCTGCTAAAAGAGATGCTGAAACTCTGGATACCTTTTTTGACTCTTCCTGGTATTTTCTAAGATATGTCAACCCGAAGTACGACAGAAAACCATTTGATGAAGAGAAAGTTAAAAAACTAACGCCCGTTGATGTTTATTTTGGCGGATCAGAACACACTCTAGGTCATACTTTATATGCCCGATTTTTTACAAAGTTTTTTCATGACGAAAAACTTTTAAATTATGACGAATTTGCTCTACAGCGAGTTCAACATGGAGTCGTTCTGGGACCTGATGGAAACCGCATGAGTAAGTCGAAAGGCAACGTCATCAACCCTGACGACGTCGTTGACGAATACGGTTCAGACACAGTCAGGCTTTACCTTTGTTTTATGATGCCCTATGAAGGAACATCTTCTTGGTCAACCAAAACAATCGCCGGTGTTAATAGGTTTTTGACGAGAGTTTGGGAGATTTATCAAAATCAAAAATCAAAAATCAAAAATCAAAAAGAAGATGAAAAATTAGTAATAAAATTAAAAAAAACAATAAAAAAAGTCACAGAAGACATTGGTAATATAAAAATGAATACGGCCATTGCCGCCATGATGGAGTTTTTAAATGAATGGGAACGGAATCCTCAAGAATTGTCAAAAGAAAACGCGAAAAAGTTTTTACAGATCCTTTCTCCATTTGCTCCATTCTTAACCGAAGAGATCTGGCATAGTGTTTTTGGAGAAAAAAACTCAATTCATCTATCTACATGGCCAAAAGTAGAAGGAGAGATAATAGAGGAAGAAGTTACTATCCCTGTTCAGGTTAACGGTAAGCTTCGAGACACGATAAAAATTCAAAATTCAAAAGTCAAAAGTCAAAAAGAAGTTGAAAAATTGGCATTAAACAGTGAAAAAATAAAAAAATATTTAACAGGCAAACCAAAAAAAATCATCTATGTTCCGGGAAAAATTATAAATTTAATTATTTAGATATGGACAGACAAAAGTATTACGATGCCGTTAAAAGTCAGTTAGAAACCAATATTTTTTATCATTCTTTGGCGCTTGAGGCCTGCATGGGCGGATTATACGATTATTTATTAACGAATAACGGATTAACGGATAACGAACCAAAAAAAGAAGATTGGATGCTGGCGGGCTTAATCCACGACATTGATTATTCAGGAGAGTTTAAAGCTACACATCCGCAAAAGACTGTTGAGGCGTTAGCAAAATACGGTTTAGCAATTTCGGAAACCGTTCATAATATCGTTAAAGCTCATGCGCCGTCTTTAACCGGTCGTCAGCCGCAAAATAAGGCCGAATGGTCGATCTTTTGCGCTGACAGTTTAACCGGATTGATTGTTGCCACGACCCTAGTCTACCCCAGCAAAAAAATGGCAGACGTTAAATTATCTTCAGTATTAAAAAGATTTTTAAAAGAACCGAAGTTCGCTGCCGGCACCAGACGTGAAGAGGTAAAGATGTGTAGCAAGCCCGAAGGATTGAATTTACCAATAGAAAAATTTATCGAGATCTGTTTTGAGTCAATGAAAAAAATCGCTTCGGAAATTGGACTTTGATTATTTGCCTACTATGTTATCTATAATCATTCCTACCTATAACGAAGAAAAATATTTAGGCAGACTACTGCGTTTAATAAGAAATCAATTTTATCAGCCCAAAGAGATAATAGTTGCTGATAACCGTTCGACCGATAAAACAGTTTCCATTGCTAAAAAATTTGGTTGCCGAGTGATTAATGGAGGGACACCGGCCCAAGGAAGAACTGCTGGCGGAAAAGCAGCTACAGGAGATATTTTCCTTTTCTTAGACGCTGACGTTGTTTTTAAAGGGATGGATTTCTTAAAAAGAATCATTAATGATTATAAAAGCTATCAAAATACCATTGCTACAGTTTGGTTTGCTTCCCAAGAGCGGAATTTTCTTAACAAATTTGTTTGTTGGGTGGCTAATCTCAATAAAAAAATCAACCTAATTATTATGAAAAAATGGCGGACTGTTATCGGAGACTATGGTATTTTTATCGTTTGTACCAAATCTATTTTCGATACGGTCGGATTTTTTCCTACTTTTTCAACCAATAATATTACTATGGAAGACACGCTCTTTTTTAGAGAAACGATAAAAAAAGGCGCTCAATATAGAGTGTTTCCGGAGAAAATCTATATCTCAGGAAGAAGACTGAAAAATAAAAATTTTTTTAGACTATTAGCCTGGGGGACGCTATGTTTACTGATTGTAATAGGTAGTTTTTTTAAACTAAGAGTCGGCAGAAACATCCTTAGATGGTATGAGGAGATGAGAAAAGGAAGGTAATGATAAAAAAATTGTGGTAAAATTTAAACTACCTTTATGTTTAAAAAAATCAAAGACTGGTATCATGATCTACCAGATAAGAAAAAGTACATTGAGTTTATTACCGCTTTGCTGACAGTGCCGGTTTTATTGACCGTTCTTATCAGCAATCTAAATAGTCTTAATAACAATAAAAAAAACCAACCGACTCTGACACCGATAGCCGCACCAACTGAAAAAATCGTTGTTATTACAGAAAATCCGGAACCAACCTGTACCGGTCAGGCATGCCTGACCCCTACAATCGTTCCTTCGTCAACTACGCCGGCGTGTAAAAAAGAAGTCGGTCCGGTAAAAATTACCAGCCCAAAAGAAGAAGAAATAGTGATGAACGATCCGGTCTGCGTCAATATCAATTATCCAGTAGGGGAATACTGCACTGTTGTTTGGTCTTATCGGATTAATAAAGGCGCCTGGTCTGACTACAGCGATAAATCTTTCTGTCTTTATAATCAGGACGCCGGCAAAAAAGAGCTAGATTTAAGAGTAAAAAGTTTGATCTCTGATGATGAGTTAACCTTAGTAAGAACCTTTTATTATAAAAGTAAGGAAACTCCCTCGGTTATTCCCAGTATTAGCCCCACTCCGATACCTGAGTAGTTATTTAATATGAAACCCAAATCCTCAGCTTTTATCTCCTTAAGATATAAAAACTTTTCCATTTTATGGTGGGGGCTTTTAATATCAACTATTGGTACTCAGATGCAGGTAACGGCGATTAATTGGCATATTTATCTATTAACTAAATCAACTATCAGTCTGGGACTGGTCGGTCTAGCTAATTTTTTACCGCTGATAATTTTTTCACCGTTGGCTGGGATAGCAGCTGATCTTTATAATAGAAAAAGGATAGTTTTTTTAGCTCAAGCAATGATGACTTTATGTGCTTTTTTCTTAGGTTTTTTTACCCTCACAAAGATAATCTCACCTCTTTTAATCTATCTTTTAGTTAGCTTAAATTCTGTTGCCATTGTCTTTGATTCCTCTTCCCGTCAGTCTTTATATCCTTTAATGGTGCCGAAAAAATATTTAGCTAATGCCGCCAGTTTGATAAATTTGATGTGGCGAACTTCAACGGTAGTGGGACCGAGTATTGGTGGTTTGATTCTGGCCGGTTTTGGCAAAGTTGAGATTATTTATTTTGTTAATGCGGTTTCTTTTTTGGCGATTCTCATCGCTCTTTTTTTTATCAAACCACGAAGACAAGTTTATCAGGAAAACATTAGTCTTAGTCTTAGCTCGATTAAAGAGGGATTCACCTTTGTTTTTAGACGACCGTTAATCTCTTCAACGATGGTCCTCGATTTTTTCGCCTCTTTTTTTGCCTCAGCCAACGTTCTTCTTCCGGTCTTTGCTAAAGACATTCTTAAAGTCGGAGCTCAAGGCTATGGATTTTTATGCGCTGCCTCGTCGGTCGGCGGGGTCGTCGCCGGATTGATTTTTTCTCTGTTTAGTCAGATTAAGAAACAAGGAAAGTTAATTCTTACCACTGTTTTTATCTATGGTCTAGCGACGATTGTTTTTGGTCTGTCAAAATCTTTTTATCTATCATTCTTTTGTTTGGCGGTCGCCGGATTTTGCGATGTTATAAGTACTGTTATTCGCGCCACTATCCGTCAACTTTTAACTCCGGATCAGATAAGAGGAAGAATGACAGCGGTTAACGCGATGTTTTATTTTGGCGGACCGTACTTAGGTGAGTTTGAAGCCGGATTTTTAGCCAGTTTAGTGGGTTCGCCGATCTCAGTTGTTATTGGCGGACTAGGGACAGTTATCACTACCTTGTTTATCAACCACAGAGTTCCTCAGTTGAGGAAATATGATAATCATTCACATTCACGATCGTGAGATTTGATATAATAAATATCTTGTATGGGCGTAGAAGATCCTAGAGAATCAGCCAATAGATTAAAAAGTTGTTTTGAAAAACTTCATCCTATCTTTATTTTAAGCCACTTATTTTTTTTAGCATCAGATATAGCATATCCGTTTTCAACTAAGTTTTCTGACGAGCTTTTATTTTTATCAATAAGAATGTTAGATAAAAAAACTATTATTTTCCCAACCCAATCATCATCGCGCCGGTGGAGATAAAGATGCAGTTGACAACGATTACAGAAATATTATATAATTCTATTATTATGATTCAACAACTTATTAATGACGAAAAATTTACCAACATCCAAAAAGCTCAGGCAGGATTAACCCGCTTGTTTCTTAATGCAGAAAACACCTCAAGTTTTTATCGAGTATTGAAAAATGATAAGTCGTTGGGAGTGTTGGTGCCGAATAAAATTTGGATGAGTCTAGTTGAGGATCTTGAAGCCTTATCTTCTCCCAACTACCGAAACAGAATTTCAAAAGCCCGGAGAGACAAAAAAACCTACCCTTTTTCTTATGTAAAAAAACAGTTAGGTTTATAACGATATGTTTACCTATGTTTTTAAGAGACAGGCCCTAAAAGATTTCCAGAAACTACCCAAAGATATTCAAAAGAGAATTATCAAAAAACTTGATTTTTTTATTTCTTCGGATAATCCTCTTTCCTTTGCCGAGAGTCTAGTTAACTTTGAAATCGGGGAGTACCGCTTCCGGATAGGTGACTACAGGGTAATCTTTGATGTAGAAGATGAAAAAATAATAATATTAACTCTAGGTCATAGAAGAGAAATTTATAAATAATTTTTTAGATAAAATTATTTTCCCAACCCAATCATCACCACTCCAGCAGACATTAACAGAGCGCCGATTAATCAGGACATATGAGAATTATATAACAAAACATATCCTTCTTATGTTAAAATTAATTTTTGCTGGGCCCGTAGCTCAACTGGCAGAGCAGCAGCCTTTTAAGCTGTTGGTTTCGAGTTCGAGTCTCGACGGGCTCACCAAAAAGGAAATCGAGTCAGAAGTA
>Ga0210006_1000874_pt1 | contig 22063 bp, 15 predicted proteins | sample CryGey02umfilter_2_FD_185452 | JGI IMG/M metagenome (GOLD analysis project Ga0210006, IMG submission 185452) | Groundwater microbial communities from aquifer in Utah, USA - Crystal Geyser 4/10/14 0.2 um filter (SPAdes) (version 3) | ecosystem: Environmental > Aquatic > Deep subsurface >... | reverse complement strand
GGTCGAGGTCGAAGCGAAGTTCGCGGCCAAGCGGGCAGCAACGCGCCGCCGAATTGAAACCTCTGCCGAATGAGGGAGCTATTCTGGACTCCAGAGGCGACACAAGACCGCGACGAAATCTATGACTACATCGAGGCCGACAACCCGGCCGCCGCGCTGGCTCTCGATGAATTGCTTGCAGAAAAGGCCGGCCGCTTGGTTGATCATCCCAGCCTTGGCCGGCTTGGTCGTGTTGCTGGTACCTGCGAGCTGGTAGCGCATCAGGATTACATCCTGGTCTACGACGTGGTCGGCGACTTGGTGCGCGTGTTGCGTGTGTTGCACACAGCCAGGCAGTGGCCGCAGGGCACTTCTCTCTGAAAACCTCAGTTCGTTCCAGTACGCATAGCTCACCTGCGCGCAACGCCGTCTCAATCGAGAACCGGTATCCTGCAAACATTCGCAGAGTGGCAGTGGTGAGTGGTATACCCAGCGCACTGTTCCGTTCGTGCAATACAGATCCATTGCCGACTTCCTTGAGTCGCATGTCACGCCATGCGGCGAAATGGGAAGAATTCAGATCGCGCAAGTGAACCTTTGCAATATCGTCCTTAGATATTTGTTGATTCGGATGATTTTCCACCTCGATCCGCGCTTGTTTGGGGAAACCTCATGGGCATACTTGCTCAGCAGGTCGCCAAACGTCTTGTCGGGGATGCCAGACACCTTTCCTGCTATGATGTCGACCTCAGTTGCGGCACCCCAGTTTTGAGCTTCAATCTTGGTGGGAAAAGTTGCGGATTTGCGCACTCCATTTTTGGAAACGAAAACCTCCCAAGATTTGCCAGCTTTTCTGATCGATGCCACCCTGCAATTTATCCTGTAATTTTGCTGTAACTAGAGATAAAAAGAGTGGATTTAATGCAAGTAGAGTTGAATAGAGTGGAAACAAAAAAGCCGACAAATCAGTCAGATGTCGGCTTTTCAGTAAGTTACGATTGTATTAGTGGTGCCCAGAAGAGGACTCGCGTTCCACGTGGAACAAGGCTTTGCAGAGTGTTTGGTGCAAATTTGGTACTATGCCGCCAACTTATTCCGTTCCGCCCAGCCAACAATGTCCGCCCGGTGCCAGCGTTTAGGCCGCTTGCTCCCGACCGCTACCGGCAATAATACAGGCTTCGGGAAGCCTGGTAAATGCACCCAGCGGTCGTAGACGTGGCGCGCGGAGATATTGGCAAGCCGGGATAGGAGTTCTGCTACCTCCGCCTGTGTCATTAACGGTTCGTGATCGGTCATTATATTTCTCCTTGCTTAGTGGCCGGGCATCCATTCGGCACGAAGTCCTCGCAGACATCCTGCCCGGCGCGTAATTCGCCGAAGTCTTGGAATGATTGGTAATGACTCGGCTTCGCTGTGAAGCGGTAGCACTCTTCACGGCTTGGGCATTGTGTGTCTTGACACATGCTGATGTCTGGCATTACATCGCCCTCCACGACACGCCAGCGCCCGGCGCGCCGTGCCACATAAATGGGATGTCATCATCAAAGTTGTCGAATGCGCCAGTCTTTGTTGTCGATGCGCTCGTGTTTGGTTGACGCTCTGGCGCTGGTTTAGATGGCGCACCGCCCGGCCTTCCCGCTGGATTTGAATCGCGCTCTGCCGGTGCTGAATGCTCGCCACCCTGAGACTTTCCACCCAACATGGTCATTTCGTTGACCACGATCTCGGTGGTGTAGCGATCCTGGCCTTCCTTGGTCTGCCACTTGCGGGTTTGCAGTTTGCCCTCGACGTAAATCTGCGAGCCTTTCTTCAGGTACTCGCCGGCGATCTCGGCGAGGCGGCGGTAAAATACCAAGTTATGCCACTCAGTTTTTTCCTGCTTCTCGCCGCTCTTGTCCTTCCAGTTTTCGGAGGTCGCCAGGGTTGCATTGGTCACTGCTTCGCCGTTGGTCATGTAACGGGTTTCCGGGTCTTTGCCCAGCCTTCCGACCAGAATTACTTTATTCACTGACATTTGCTACTCCTTCGGTTTGTCTTTCTCGTTGAATTCTCCAGCACTCACCAGCGCGCGGCTCAGCGTATCCGCATTCGCATTTCTCGCTGTTTTTGCACGGCACTTTGTACCCTGGCTCACAGGTTATGAAGCTGCTCGACTCGCATGGCGCAAGGTCATCAATCTGGCATGCGCATTCGCCAGGACAGAACAGACCGTCGTAGCCGCACTGCTTTAGGTGAGCTGCAACTACATCTTTTACGTTCATATTTGCACTCATCCCAGATCGCCTTTAATGGCAACAGAAACAATCCCGTTTTCATGGCATCCGCTGCGATTTAGTGCGTCGATGAAAGATGCCTCAGTAAACACTACAGAGTGCCCGCAAGTAATGCGGTATTGATTCTCGGCTGTCATACCTTGTATTTCGGCATTTAAGGCTGCCGCGCGTGCATTCAACACGGCAGCGCGCAATTCTTCTGTTTCGAGTTGCATATCAATCTTCCTCTTCAAAAATTCGTTTCTCGATTTCGCGCAATACCTTTTCCTGCCTCTCTGAAAGAGTCGCGCGCTCCTTGATGCTTGGCATGAACTCGAACTTCTCCCATGATGAAAGGTCGCTTCCAATGGCCTCATCTAGGATTCGTTGTATGCGCTGTGCTGGTGTCATGGCTTGCCGTTCTCCTGTGTGTACTCGAACTCAATTTTCCAAAGGCGCAGCGCAATCAGTTCTTTTTCAGCTTCGGTCATGGTGCATCATCCTTTCAGGTGTCCAACCCTACATTCGAGCGGGACGGGCCAGAAGCGGCCCTCCCCTCAATTCAAACGTTAGGGGTCACTGTGCCAGCCCTCGTAGTTGCGTGAGCGTCTGCATGGCCTGATTACATGCCCGACAAAATCAACGCCGCGCGCAACAGGCTGTAGGATGGTCATGATTCACTCCAGTTCTTGCCGCTGATAATTGCGGCAATCGTTTTGCGATGGACGCCAAACTCGCGCGCCATCGCGCTGGAGCCATCCTTGCGGTGTTTGGATTTGTAGCGTCTGCGGATTTCTTCAACCTGTACGACGGTGAGCTTGCTTTTATGATTGTCCTCGCCGGTGAGGTATTTGGCGCGTCCCTTGCCGTGCATATCGCGCATGTTGTCTGCCTGTGTTCCGGCTGACAGGTGCGCAATGTTGATGCAGGCGGGGTTGTCGCACGAGTGCATGATTACCGCGCCATCGGGTATTGCGCCATAGTGCAGTTCGTACATCACACGATGGGCGCGCTCGAGCCTGCCATTCAACTTAATCCTGCCGTAACCTTTCGGACATTTCTGCCCAACCCAGACAAGGCAATCGCCTTGCGGCGATGCCTTGGTGAGTAGTTTTTGCTCAAGTGTGAGTTTGTTGAAAGCCATTATTCGGCGCTCCGCTTGAACCGCGCCTTTAGCGCCAGTGCGCCCATGGCCTCAATATCCTTGTCCGCCTGAATCAGCGCCATGCGCATGGCTGCGGCTTCGTCGAACGGCGCGGTGACTTCGTGACCTTCGCTGCGGAGCTGGTTGAGCAGCGCCATGAGCGGCGAGACATATTGGGTGGTGTCCGCCAGCATGGACAGATGCAGCGTCACTCTGTCGTGGCCGGGCGACATGAAGTACGGCTGGTTGAGCAGGTTGCGCGGGTAGTGGTAGCGCGCCTTTGGTAACGCCGGAACGGGGCTAGGCTCGACCGGCTGGCCTTCGAGGATGTCCAGCACCCAGCGGCGGAACTCGGCGGCTTTCTCGGTGCGGGCGAACATGCCCAGCAGGTGCGCGCCGCGCAGGGAGAAGATGCGCACTTCCTGCATCCCGCCCTTGGTGCGCAGCTTGACCAGCGCGGTCATGCTACCGGCGAATTCTGCGGCGTGTTTCTGGTAGATGCGGTTAAGTAGGTGCGGCTTGGGGTAGCCCAAGGCATCTCCGATCTGGAGTAGCCTTAGCCATTGCTGCCCATCGCGGGCGATTATGTCGAGTTGGGTGGATTGAAATACAAGCGCGGGTGCGCCTTTGGTTTGCTTTGTCATGATAGTCTCGCTTTCGTTCAGGTTGATTAACCGAACTCCCGCTGCAAAACGGGAGGGCGGCACTGGACGGGTTTGCAGACCGGGAAAGCGAACCGGCGAGCCTTGCGGCTCCCCGCCCAGCCCGCCCAAAAAGGGCGATACCAGACGTAAAAAAGCCGCATTGCGTGTTACGTTGCGGCTCTTCGCCGCTTTCCTCGGGCTGCAAAACCCGGCTACCAAATGTGTGGCAGCGGGTGCATAGTGCCCGAAAAGTTCGGCGGATGTCAAGTGGAGTGCCATGCTGATAAAACCAAATAATTAAATTACAAAATAACTAATCTGCGGACGGCACGCGCTCTGAAGTGGCGATCCTTACCCGTCCAGCGCTGCCACTCGACCGACTTTGCAGGTGTCAGCATGGCGATGTGGTCGCGCCATTGCTGGCCATCCACCTCTTCGCCGTGGTCATTGATGATGCCGGTGTATGCAACAAGCCCTTTCTGGTAGTCCGCCTCACACCAGATGGTTGCGCTGGCAAGTGATCCGTGGCGCGTGAGGTAGGAGATAAAGCTTTCGGCGTCGGACAGCGAGACGGATGCCTTCTTGCGGCGCGGCGTTGGTTGCAGGTGCTCGGTGTCTTCCAGCTTCCAGCCTTCCGGCACGGCATTCAGGTCTGGGGAGAGTGCGAACGGTTTACGCGCCTCACGCGCAATGGTGGCGGCGATGTTTTCTGCTTCTTGCTTGATAGGGTCGGCCATGATTACTTCGCTCCCACTTATTTGAGTTCTGTTGGGGTTTGCGCGGCAACGGCTTTTAGTTCCAGATTTTGCTGGCGCGGATCGTTCAACAACAGGTTTCCTTCTGGCGTCGGGAACATCAGCGTCGCGTCAGGTGCCTCTTGCGGCTTGCTCATCGTGATATTGCCGATGACCTGCATGGCGCTTTTGGTGGATTTCTTGACGCTGATTTTCAGGGTGATGGTGCCCGCCTTCCCGGTGGAATCAACAGCGACCACCAGCTCGGCCAGCTTGTCGCCTGCCTCGTCAAGGAAGGTTCCGCCTGCCAGGTGTTTCAGTGTTTCGTGGATTGGTTTTGCCATGATGCTTTGCTCCTTTTGTGAGTTGAAAAATTTACTGCGCGTCCAGCTTTGTGAATTTGTGCGCACACTTGATATGCTTGCCAAGATATGAGCCGACCGATTCGGCATCCCGCATGGCGTCAAACTTCTCTTGAGGCACATCGTGGTAGTGGTACACGCCGCCGCTGTTAAATTTCACGGCCATTGTCTTGCTGGTTGGGTCATACCCTATCGAGTGAACCTGGCTCGACTTCTTGACCGGGTTCAAGGTGATTTTGACGGGGTTCAGTTTCATGCTGCTTGCCTTTCTTCGTGCTGAATATCGCCACGGAACTCTTGAAGAATCCAGTCCAGGGCGGCTTCATTGGTTGTGCCAAAAGTGGTTGCAACGGCATCGAGCAGTTCTGCACGATTGGGGCGACGCGGCGCAATTGCCTGCGCTACAACAACCTTCGCACCAGACAGCTTGAACGGCCGTGCCTGCGCATCCAGTTGCGCTTGCTTGCGGCGCTCTTCGATGGCTGCGGATTCCGATACAGACTGGAATCCTCCATTTTTTAAGGCTGTATCAGCCAGATTTGATAGGTATTCGCGATTCTGCTTTTCAAGTTCTGCGGCTTCATGCTCGGCCTTGGCGCGCGATTCAGCTTCAACCTTGGCGCGCGTCTCAGCCTCTTCCTCGGCCTGCTTCGCGCGTCCTGCGGCAAGGATAGCCTCGGCTTCGGCCTGCGCTTTGGCGGTGGCTTTGCGCTCTTCCTCAATGCGCATTACTTCGCGCTCAGCTTCCAGCTTTTCGGCTTCAGCAGCTTTGTGATCTTTGATACGTGAAGTCACAACGAGCTGAAAATCATCCATTGGCTTGCTTATGATTGCGGCCATATCGCTGAACAGGAACCCGAACCCGGCGGAAGTTTCCTTACACCATGCGAGCTTTGCGCTCACGTCTTTGCAAAGCGCGGTAGATTGCATTTCAGCGAGCGCCATCATGTCGTCAATGGCCGACTGCATGGATGCGTATTTGCTCTTGCCTTTGATCGCAAGCGCGAAGTCTGGCTTGGCCACATTGAGCCGGTTTGGCTTGATCGTTTCTTCGAGTGCAGCGAAAAATTCATTGAACTTGTTTTTCGCCTCATTCACCATAGCCGCCTTCTTGGCCAAGTCTTCTCGCTTCACATCTGTTTCGAGTTGCAGTGCGGTGACGCGCAAGTCTTCGTGCCATGCGTCGATCATCAGTGCCGCCCCGCCACTAGCCGAGGCTGCTCAAGCTCCATTGGCGGAACCTGCTTCAATGAGCATTCTCGATGGAGTAACGAATGGCGCAACTTCTCGACCTACCTCCACCACGCTGGATACTGGAAGCGCGACAGGCGCAAGCGATAACACCGCAGGAAGCGACACAAATGGCGTTCTTCAACATGATGCTGCAACGGGAGCCGGAAGGCTTGGAATGCCCGGAACCGCTGTGGAGGATGATGGAGCGAGTGAAGTTCAGCCGAATGGAAGTGACCAGCCGCGTCATGTAGGGCATCCGTCCGAAGTCGTGCTGCCTGACAACAACGCATTGCCTGCGCAGTGGGAAGTAGTAGACGCAGATCAGGTGACGGCCACGCTCAAAGAAGGCAAAAACCAGCCGCGCGACCGTAGCCGCGCCGCATCCAATGTACAGATACAGGGCATCGCCAACATGCCGGACTATCGCCGCCTGGCCGATTCGCCGGTGATGGATGTGGGCGCCCCGACACTTTCGCAAGACGGCGCAATCGTCGGCGGGAATGGACGCTTCGAGGGCGTGAGCCGGGCATACGACCAGGGCACTGCCGCAGAGTACCGCACGCGCCTTGAGGCCGATGCAGCCGCAAAGGGTATCGACCCTGTGACATTCTCAAGCATGAGCAAGCCGGTGCTGGTGCGCCGCATCACGCAGCCGTTCGACACGCGCGCGCTGGCGGTGGCATCCAACTCCGGCGGCAGTTTGCAGTATTCCGCGCTGGAGCAGGCCAAGATCGACGGCGACCGCATGAACGGCCTGGGCGACATCGAGGTGAACGATACCGGCGACGTGGTGATGAGTGGCACCAACATGGCGAACGTGCGCCGCGCGCTGACCGGATACAACGCCGCCGAGCTTGGCTCAATGACCGACAAGGACGGCCTGCTGTCGCAAGAGGGTATCCGGCGCATCAAGAACGCGCTGCTCTATAAAGCCTACGGCAACAGCTCCGTGTTGTCGCGCCTGGTGGAGTCTGCCGATCCAGACCTTAAATCAGTGATGGGCGCATTGGTACGCTCCGCCGGTTCGGTGGCCAGCGTGCGCGCCGACATGAAGGGTGGCAACAAGCCGGCAGATGCCGACATCGCCGAAGACCTGCTTTCAGGCGTCGAGCTTCTTAGCAAGATCAAGGCGCAAGGCTCATCTGTCGAGCAGTACATGGCGCAAGATGCGATGTTCGGCAAGGAATACACCGAAGAGACAGCGGCGATTACACGCTACCTGAGCGATAATATCCGCTCACAGAAACGCATGGCGGAATACATCAAGTCGTACTATGATGGTATCGCCAATGAGGATCATTTAACCGGCAGCATGTTCGAGACTGCGCCGGCATCGAAGAAAGAGAGGCTTGACCATGCCGCACGACAAGCAGCCGCCGGATCAGCAACAGAGCAAAGACCCACTGAGCGAGGAAGAGAAACAACAACTCCTGTCGTTCATGCACAAGATCAACACCAATCCGAAAATGCGCAACGCGCTACTGTACGCGATGGAGCAGTCCAGCAAGATACCGGAGTAACCGGAGACGGCACCAAGGCCGCGCCCATCACGGTCGAGCATCACGACCATATCAAGCAAGCCGAACAGCGCGTCAATACCAACCCGACAGACGCACAAAAGAAAAATGGCAATTACGCCATGGGGCATGTTGTCTGGAACGGCCTGGACATCACCATCGAGAACCCGCAGGGCAGCATCCGTTCTGGCAAGGACGCCGACGGCAAAGCATGGGAAGTCACCATGCCAGCCACATACGGCTACATCAAACGTACCGAAGGGGCTGACGGCGATCACATCGACGTTTACCTGGGCAAACACCTCCAAAACCAGACAGTCTATGTAATCGACCAGATCGACCACAAAACCGGCAAGTTCGACGAGCACAAGAACATGCTCGGGTTTGCGACGTTGCGCGAGGCCGAGCGCATCTACAAGCTTGGATTCTCTGACGGTAAAGGAAAGCATCGGCTTGGCGCAACTACGCCGATGACGCTGGAAAAATTCAAGGAGTGGATCAAGACCGGAGATACGACCAAGCCGGTCACTGAATCGCTGCTGACCAGCTACACCCGGTCAGACATTGCAAAGCGCGAGCAGCAAGACACCACCGCCGAAGATCAAGCCGCCGTAGATCGCGCGGTCGAGCATTCGCGCAACCAGCCGCTTTCGCTGTCCACGCAAACCCAAGAGCGCTCCGAGGGCAAAACAGCGCAAGCTGGCATGTTCACGCCCGACGGGCGGGCGACGGTTGCGGCAGAACAATCTGCCAAAGCCAAGGCAGACGCCGACATTCAGGACGCGCTCAACGACTTGGGCGCAATCATGCGCGACCTGGTTGGCGTGCAGCGCATCATGCCGGAGGATCAACAAAAGCTATTGCCGGTGCTGGTGCGCCTGTTCGATGCCGCATTCCGCAAGGGGTATTACGACATCCGCGAGGCCACGCGCTTTGTGCGCAACTTGCTGGCGGAAAGCGACGCAACCAAGGCCGCCGCCAAATTCCTGCCGGTATCACTGATGGATCAAGCGGCCAAGGAAGCGGCGGCCAAGATGCCGGAAGGGTTCTTCGAGAACCAGGGCTTGTTCAATCAGGCTGCGCCAAAGCAGGAAGCCAACAAGGAATCCGAACATGTGCAGGATCGCATGACGAATGCGGACAAGAAGTCGGACAGCCGCAACTTCAAGCTGCCCGCGCTGCATGAGTTCGTGCCTGCCGATGTGCTGCAACGCGCGCACGACCTGATTGCCAAGGCTCCGAAGGCCAAAGGGCCAACCATCAGCGCGGAAGATCGTGCTGCAGCAGAAGCCGCGCTCAAGCCGTTGCTTGCGAAAGCGGAGAAGAATAAGCCGGAGTTCGACCGGATGGTGGTCGAGATCGCCAAGGAGGCTGGCATCGGCCAGATGCTTGCGGATGTCAAGGGTGCTGATCGAGCGGCAGAGAAGCTGGTGCTGGATTACTCAGAAAGCGATATGTTTGGAAAGAAAACATTTAACCCTGATAACTTGCGCGACTTGTTGCGCGCTACGATTGTTGTTAAATCAGAAGCTGATGTAGGCAAAGCTGTTACCGCCATACGTTCAATATTTACATTAGACAAAGATGCTAAAAATGGCGGTCTGAAAAATAGATTTGAAAAGCCAGATTCGTCTGGATATCGAGATGTGCTGCTTAATATAATTTTGAAGGATGGCGCAAAGGCAGAGATTCAGATCAACATTCCAGAAATGCTTGCCGCCAAAGAGGTAGGTCACAAGCTGTATAACTTATCCCGCAATCCAAGTATCGGCCAGACGATTCTGATAGAAGCCATATCGACTCAAAAGGATTTATATGGTGCCGCCTATCTCCATCCAGTATCCACACAAAATTCTCTAAACGCAGCTTCAGATATTGGAAAAGAAAAATTAGTAGGCCAAGCGCCACGTCTGCTTACCGATCCATCCCTAAACATAAAACAAGCGCCATCGCTTGATGGTAAAGAGAAGAACGCCCACGGCTCGTCTTGGACTTCCCAAAAAGATGTCCCTTCTGGAAACTTGCCTGGCAATTCTGAAACGGGGAATCTATCTGGTAATTTCATTTCTGGTTCCTCCAACCACACTATAGCAAAAAACGCAAGCGAAGTCCATAATGCAAATACGGGCAGTGGCGAAAATACAACACAAGGAGCGCAACATGAGAACCGATCAGCTGGTGCTGGCAGCAATGAAGGAAAAAGCGCCACAACTGCTGGCGCAACTCAAGGAAAGCGGAAGTCTGGATCAGTACATCCAGACTTTAGCGGAAGACATATCGTCCGAAATAACCACCCTGTCATTGCAGATAGCGATCAAGCACGGGTACAACGACCCGGACAAGACGCTGCAGGAGCGGGTGGCGATACACAACGGGGCGATACCGCTGGCGCGGGAGATCGTGCTGGCGGAGTTGCTGGACTTCCCGCAGGACAGCCCGGAGCAGGAGCCGTCGGAGTCGTGGACGGGCGTGCCGGACGAGCTGTTCCCGCAGGACGGGACATCCCCGCCAAGACGGGTGGCAATTACCACTTCACGGAAGCTGACCTAAACTACAGGGGCAGCTGGTTCACCAAGGCCAAGCAAAACGTCGAGGCCGTCGAGCTGGTCAAGAGGCTGGACAAGGAAGGCCGCAAAGCTACCCGCGCAGAACAAGCCATTCTCGCCAAGTTCATCGGCTGGGGCGCGTCTGAAATCCGCAACAACATCTTCGATGCCAAGCTGGATGCGCAACTCGAAACGCTGGCCAAGTACGACGAAGCTATCGCCAGTCTGGGCAACAAGGCCTATCTGACCAACTCCAACTACCGGGAATATCATCCCGCTTTCCTGGTATTGCAGGCCAAAAACCCCGCGCTGAACTGGTACACGGCCGGCAACATCACCAAGGCGATGCTGGATGCGGCCAAGCCGGACAAATCGGTGAGCGACTGGGGTAAGCTGCGCGACCGTCTCCAAGCCGTCATGTCGGATGAGGATTGGAAAACTGCCGAGCGCTCTACCCAGTACGCGCACTACACAGGCAAAGAAGTCGTCACCGAGATATTGCGCGCCGCCGATCTACTTGGGTTCAAGGGCGGCTCCATACTGGAACCGGGCGCCGGTATCGGGGTATTCCCCGGCCTGATGAATTCCGCCATGGCGAACAACTCCATCTACACCGGTATCGAATTCGACGCGCTGACCGGCGCGATCCTTAAGCACCTGCAACCGGACGAGCGCATCCTGGTAGAGTCGTTCATCGATTCCGCCTTGCCAGACAACTTCTACGATGTGGCCATCGGCAACCCGCCGTTTTCTGATTCCAAGGTGCTATCCGACCCGCGCTACAAGAAACACGCCTTTGCGCTGCATGACTATTTCTTCGCCAAGACCATGGATAAGGTCAAGCCGGGCGGGCTGGTGATGTTCGTGACCAGCCGCTACACCATGGACAAGCAGGGTGACAAGGCGCGGCAATACCTCGCCGAACGCGCCGACCTGCTGGGCGCGATCCGCCTGCCGGAGACGGCCTTCAAGAAAAACGCCGGAACAGAAGTGGTGACCGACATCCTGTTCCTGCGCAAGAAGGTGCCCGGCGAGACGTTTGAAGGCCACGGCTGGATGGGGCTGGAAAAGATCAAGGTCAAGGGCGGTGATCACCTCATCAACGAGTATTTCGCCAAGCATCCTGAAATGGTATTGGGCGAAGGCGCTATCGACAGAAACGGCATGTACGCGCAGAACCAATACACCGTGCTGCCAAACAAGGACATACCGATAACCGAATTACTGGCGAAGGCGGTGGATAGGTTGCCGCGTGATGTGTTCCGCCCGGCGGAAGAATCCTCCGCCAAGGCCGCGCAAGTGCGCCAGCTCGACTTCAACCCGAAGGCGAAGAAGGAAGGCAACTACTATGTGAGCGATGACGGCAAACTCATGCAGGTAGAGAACCGCCTGGGCGTGCCGGCCAAGGTGAAGGGGATAGACGCGCCTTTGGTCAGGAGCTTCGTGCGACTGCGCGACGCGCTGAACCAGACGCAGTACGACCAATTGAATGATGGCGACTGGGAAACGTCGCTCAAGGCGCTGCAAAAGGAATACAAGTCATTCGTCAGGGTGCATGGCAACCTGCTGCAAAATACCGTCGTTGAGCGCAAGGTGGTAGTCGAGGACGAAGATGGCAACGAGGTGGAGGATATTATTTCCTCGCGCCGTTTCAAGCTGATTCCCAAGCTGAACGACGATCCCGAATACTCCAAGGTGCTGGCGCTGGAAACAATCAATGACGACACCGGCGAGATCAAGGAAAGCGACTTCCTCACGAAGCGCACGCTGGATCAGCGCAAGGAATCCAAGATCAGCACGCCGCACGATGCTTTGCTGTCATCGCTGAACGACCTCGGGCGGGTGGATATTCCGCTGATCGCGCAGCGCATCGGCTTGAGCGAGATGGAGACAATCAACTCGCTGGGATCGGCAATCTATGAATCGCCCTCCGATGGCTGGCAAATGGCGGATGAATACTTGTCCGGCAACGTGAAGGCAAAGCTGAAAGAGGCAGAGGCCGCCGCAAAAACAGACCGCGGATTCGCGCGCAACGTCGAGGCGCTGATGAACGCCCAGCCGTCGCCGGTTCCGCCGTCCGACATCACCACCTCGCTCGGTATGAACTGGATACCCGGCGAGGTGTACGCGCAGTTCCTACACGAAAAGACCGGCGTTAAGGCCAATATCTCTTACAACGAGCACACCGGCAACTGGAATGTGTCCGTTATATCTGGCAACAAGACCAACCGGGCAACAGTTGACTGGGGTACGGCGGATCGTGATGCGGCCGACATCATGGAAGCCGGACTAACTGGGCGGACAATCCGCATCACCGCCAAAGACCCGGATACGAAGGCGACAGTATTTCAGCCTGCCGCCACCGAGGCCGCCATCCAGAAGCTGAAGGAGATGCGTCAGGCGTTTTCGGATTGGATGTGGCAAGACAACGAGCGCACCGAGAAGCTGGTCACGCTCTACAACGACAAGTTCAACACCACGGTATCGCGCAAATTCGACGGGCGCCACCTGACTTTACCGGGCACGACGACAACGATCAGCGTGTTCGATCACGTCAAGCGCGGCGCATGGCGCATCATCCAGTCCGGCAACACCTATCTGGCGCACGCGGTCGGGAGCGGCAAGACGTGGGAAATGGTGATCTCGGCTATGGAGCAAAAGCGCCTGGGCATGATCAGCAAGCCGATGATGGTGGTGCCGAACCACATGCTGCAACAGTTCGCGCAGGAATGGTTGCAGCTTTACCCTTCCGCCAGGCTGATGGTGGCCGACGAGAAGCAATTCCACACCGACAACCGCCGCCGCTTCATCGCGCGCGTGGGCATGTCCGACCTGGATGGCGTGATTATTACGCACTCTGCATTCAAGCTGCTCGATCTTGATCCCGAGTTCAAGGACAAGATGATGAACGAGCAACTGGACTATTACCGCGCCGCGCTGGAAGAGGTACAGGATGCCGAAGGCGATACCGGCGACGCGAAAAAGAGCCGCAGCCCGAAGGTTCGAGACATCCAGAACCGCATCGAGAAGCTGGAAGAAAAGCTCAAGGCAACGATGTCGGGCGAAGGGAAGGACAAGAACGTGCGCTTCGATGAGATGGGCGTGGATATGCTTTACGTTGACGAGGCGCACGAGTACCGCAAGCTGGAGTTTTCGACGGTGCGCCAGGTGAAGGGGATCAGCTCGACCGGTTCTGATCGCGCCTTTGACCTGTACATGAAAACGCGCTGGCTCGAAGAGAAGAAGCCGGGGCGCTCGCTGGTTCTGGCATCCGGCACACCGGTGACCAACACGATGGCGGAGATGTATTCCGTGCAGCGCTTTATGCAGCCCAAGGTGCTTGAAGAGAAGGGGCTGCAAACTTTCGACGCATGGGCTTCGATGTTCGGCGAAGAGAGCACCGAGATCGAGGCCGACGCCTCCGGCAAGTATGCGCCGGTGACGCGCTTCGCCAATATCGTGAACGTGCCTGAGCTGACGCAGATGTTCCGCGAGTTCGCCGACGTGCTGACCTCCGAACACCTCGCCGAAATGCTGGGTGACAAGCGGCCAAGCGTGAAGTATGGCGCGCGCAAGCTGGTCATCACGCCGCAGGTTGACGACTATCTGGACTACAAGAAAGAACTCGCTGCCAGACTTGAGAAGTCGCGGAAGTGGAAGCCATCGCGCGACGAGCCAAACAATCCAGACCCGGTAATCCGCATCATCGGCGATGGACGCCTGGCCGCGATCGACATGCGCTTCATCGACCCATCACTGCCATCTGATCCGGCCTCAAAGCTGAATGTGATGGCCGACGGCGTGATTAAATCCTACAAAAAAGGCGCGGACTATACGTTCAAGAACAAAGCTGGCAAGGAAGAAGAGGCAAAGGGCACTACGCAGATGGTGTTCTCCGACATCGGCTTTGGCGCAGGAGTGGCGGCAAATCGCGGGTTCAATGCGCGCGCGTGGTTCGAGAAGCGCCTGCGCGACGCCGGGATACCGCCGAATCAGGTTGTCTTTATGTCAGACCTGAAAAAATCTGACGCCAAGCAAAAGGCGTTCAAGGATATGAACTCCGGGCGCGTGCGCATTCTGGTGGGTAGCAGCAAGAATATGGGCACCGGCGTCAATGCGCAGCAACGCCTGAGAGCGCTGCATCACCTGGACACTCCGTGGTACCCGGCAGACCTGGAGCAGCGCGAGGGGCGCATCGTGCGCCAGGGCAACAAGAATCGAAATGTGCGGATATTCGCCTACTCCACCAAGGGGAGCTACGACACGAATATGTGGCAGTTGCTCGCGCGCAAGCAGCGTTTCATCGACCAGGCGCTATCCGGCGATTCGTCGGTGCGCAGGCTTGAGGACATATCCGAGACAAGCCAATTCCAGATGGCAACCGCCATGACCGCAGGGGACGAGCGCGCCATCCGGCTGGCCGGGTTGAAGTCCGATATTGACCGCTACCAGCGCCTGTACCGCTCGCATGAAGAGACGCGCATGCGGCTGGCTCAGGAAATTGTCAGGGCGAGGTATGCGATCGAAGTAGCGGAGCGCAAGCTGCCGGGCGCCGAGAAAATGGCCGGCAAGGTGCAAGACTTGTCCGGCGACAAGTTCGCCGCCAAGGCTGGCAAGACGACATACGCCAAGCGCAAGGAATGGGGAGAAGCCTTGTTGGCCAAGCTCAAGACCTATGCCGATACCGCCAAGGAGGGCGTCGAGGTTATCGGCGAAGCGTCGGGCATGCCCATCGAGATCATCGGCAAGATCGACCGCAACAACGACGGCAAGGTGCTCGGCTATTACGTCCGACTGGAAATGAAGCTGGGCGAGGATGGCGTAATCATTGGCCGCGATCCGAATGATGATGCGGTGGGATTGTCCATGCGCGCCACGAATGCGCTGGCCGGCGTGGAGCGCAAGCCGGAAGAACTGCGCAAAACCATCTTTGATGCAAAGTCACAGATCAGCGCGAACGAAAGCCGCACCGGCGCAAAGTTTCAATTCGCTCAGGAAATGGCCGACAAGATCAAGGAAGCCAAAGAGCTTGAAGCGGAAATGGAGCGGGACGGCAAGGATCATTCCAACTCGGAGCTGGTGCAGAAGGCCAAGGCTTTCGCCGAGAAGCACCACGGCGAGATTGATCAGCGCCGCAAGTTCACCAATGAGCCGTACATCATGCACCCGCAAGGCGTGGTGGACATCCTGCGCACCGTGCCGCACACCGAGGAAATGCTGGCCGCCGCCTGGGCGCATGACATGGTAGAGGATACCAAGGCAACGCTGGATGACGTGCGCGCGGAACTGGGCGACAAAGTTGCCGATCTGGTCGAGCAGCTAACCAAGCCATACGACATCAGCAAGATGACGCCGGATGCGCAGACAATCAAGCTGGCCGACATTACGCACAACGCACTTGCCGCAAAGGATGCGCCAGCCGACTTTACACGGCGCTACCTGCCAAAGAAGACCGCCGAGCTTGAGTTGCTGAAAGGCGGGAATCAGGAATTGTGGGGCAAGGCAAAGCAGGCCATCGAGGGTGATGGTGCGCCGCTTGCAAGCGTAGCAAATAAAGCGCAGAGTGACAGCTATGAAGTACAACCAGACACCGCTCGCAACCTGCCTATCGACGGAGCCACGCTCGTTGAACTACGTCGTGCTGCGGCTGGTATCGAATCGGCAGAACGGGGAATCACCTTCACTGTCAATGCCGACGGCAAAGCCATCGTCACCGGCCCCGCTCGCGTCAAGGTTCCTGCTCGATTCCAGCGATTCGCCAACGAACACGGATTGACGCTGGTCGTTAAACGCGCCGACTCCAAGGGCGGCTTCACTAATGCCAACACTCCCATGCCACTTGCCAACCGCGAAGCTGGCGCATTGTATTTTGGCGAGATGGGCGAAAACCATATTGACCGCACCGGAAAGACGCGGTTCAGCAAAGCCGAGCAGGCAAACCCAACGCCGCAAACTGTCGAATCCATCAGGCAAGCCACCGCCAAGCTGCGCGCAAGCTGGCATGACTTCAAGCGTGTCATCATCGTGCAGTCGGTCAAGGAAATCCCGACCGAGCTCTACTTGCGCGCGCTGCGTGCGGCCAAGCCGATAGACCAGCATTCAGAGGGTATCTACGACCCGAAGACATACACCGTCTATCTGGTGGCCGACAACATCGCATCGCCGGAGCGCGCTGTGTGGGTGGCAATCCATGAAGTAGTAGGCCACGGCGGGATCCGGATGCTGGGTAGCCCGGTAGTGGATGCGTTGATCCATGCCGCCAAGAACGGCTTTGTGACCAAGCTCGCCCATGCGATTGCGTCTGATCGCGGCGAAATATTCGACGCCAGGACGCACACTGACGAGGCCATCGCCGAACTGGCGGCGGCCACCATCACCGGCAATGTTGATGCCATCCTTGAGCGCTACGGCGTGAACGTTCCTATCGGGATGCGCAGCAACCTGCTGGGCATGATTAGGCGGGTGGTGGATGCGGTGCGCCAGTTCATTGGCCGGGTGACCAGCAGGCCTATCGAAGAGGTTAGCGACGGCGAGGTGCTCGGGCTGATCCGGCGAATGAAGGATACGGTTGAGGGTAAGGCGCAGGGATATGACACGGCGGGCGTGTCACAAGGGGCGTTGGCCTCGAAGAGCGGCAAGCAGGCCGCGCAACGCGCACAAGCCTTCGCTGGCGACGTGCTGGCCGACTTCCGCAACGACATGCCGCTGAAACGCCACGCCGACTACAAAGCCGCGAAAGGCGGCGACATCGCGGCGGCAGTGCGGCTGGTATCCGATCTAGTCAAGCCGGAGAGCATCGCAGCGGCCAAGGCCAAGTTCGGCGATGACGTTGCATACCTGCCAGTGATGGCGCTGGAGGCATCAGGCAAGAACCAGATACCGAATGCGCTGGCAATTCACTACGCCGCCAAAGCCGGCGGAACGCTGGCGACATCTGTCTTTCAAACCAACAAGGCATTCCACACTGGCGCGGACGCGATGGAGCGAATGATCGCGCGCAGCGAGTTTGGTGGCGAGGTAATTTCCGGGCAGAAGTATGTCCTGGTTGACGATGTGACCACAATGGGCGGGACGCTGGCCGATATGGCGAGTTATATCCAGTCGCGCGGAGGTGTTGTATCTGGCGCAGTCCTGCTGACAAACGCCAGCCGTTCTGGTAGCATTACAACTGATGCGAAGGTTATTCGCAGTTTGGAGGAGCGTCATGGACAAGCAATCAGAGAACTCTTCGGCATCGAGCCGGGCGCACTCACCAGAGACGAAGCCCAATACCTCATTGGTTTCAGATCGACTGACGAACTCCGAACTAGAGCAGCTACGGCAAGCGCAGAACGAGGCCGTCGCATACGGTCAAAAGATGTATCCGAACCTTCGGATTCTCAAGCACTAGACCAATCTGGCGGCACTCCGCTGGCATCGCGCGCCCCGGCGCAATCACCCATCCCCGGCACAGCCCAACCACCCGCTCAACCTCCGCGCCAGAATAATCCCGGATTGGCAGGCGGGCAGGCGGGCAGTCGCGCATCATGGGACTCTCCCGAGCCTTCGATGTTCGACGATCTGGTTTACAAGCTGCAAGACAAGCATATCGACATGAAGCGCGTGCTTCAGTCGATCAAGTCCACCGGCGCCACCATAGCGAACGATCTTAATTCATACCTGCAAGAAGAGCTATTCCACGGCAGGGCGGCGAAGCGCACGCACGACTTCGTGAATGCCGAACTCAGGCCGATGGTGGTTGAAATGGCGGCGCGCGGTTTGGAAATGGAAGAGTTGGATGCGTACCTGCACGCCCGCCACGCCAAGGAAGCGAATGCGCTGATCGCGCAGCGTGATCCGAACATGCCGGACGGCGGTTCCGGCATGACCAACAGGGAGGCGGACGATTACTTTGCCAATCTGCCAGAACTCAAGCGGAAGCAACTGGAAGCCACCGCCAAGCGGGTGGATGCCATGATCGCCAGAACGCGCGAATACTATGTCGCCTACGGCCTGGTATCAAAGAATCAGGCCGACGAATGGGCGGCAATGTTCGATCACTACGTCCCGCTGATGCGCGAGGATCACGATGGCGGCATGGGCATCGGGCAGGGGTTCTCGATAAAGGGTAAGGAAGTGAAGCACCGCACCGGCTCGACCGCCGCCGTGGTGGGCATCTTCGCCAACATCGCCATGCAGCGCGAGAAAGCGATTGTCCGAGGCGAAAAGAACCGCGTGGCCGCATCACTGTTCGGGCTGGCCTATCTCAACCCTAATCCCGACTTCTGGACTGCCGGCACAATTCCAACCGAGCGCGTGCTGAACGAAAAGACCGGGCTGGTGGAAACGCGCGTCGATCCGATGTTCAAGAGCCGCAATAACGTGGTGGTAGCCAAGATCAAGGACAAGAGCGGCAACATCCAGGAGCGCGCGGTGATTTTCAACGAACAAGACGAGCGCGCCGTGCGCATGGCCGAGGCGCTCAAAAACCTCGACGCGACGCAGCTTGGTGGATTGCTTGGCGTGTCGGCAGTTGTTACCCGCTACTTCGCCTCGATCAACACCCAATACAACCCGGTGTTCGGCGTGACCAACCTGGTGCGCGACGTGCAGGGCGCGGCATTGAACCTGACCTCGACCCCACTGGCGAAGCACAAGGCCGAGGTGATGAAGAACATCCTGTCAGCAGCCAAGGGCATTTATCTGGATGCGCGCGCCGAGCGCAAGGGTAACCCAGCCGCCTCGAAGTGGGCGCAGTTATGGGAAGAGCTGCAAAACGAGGGCGGCATGACCGGCTACCGCGACATGTACCGCAACAGCGCAGACCGCGCCAAGGCAATCGAGCACGAGCTTGACCCGCATAATTGGGTGAACGGGAAATGGGGCAAGGTGTTCACGGCCAACGGGATGCTGAAAGTCCCGCTGACCACGGCACAGGACGTTGCCTCGCCGCTATTCGACTGGCTTTCCGACTACAACCTGATGATGGAAGGCTCAACCCGGCTGGCGATCTACAAGACGGCCATCGACCACGGCCTGAGCAAGCAGGCGGCGGCCAGCCTGGCGAAGAACACCACGGTCAACTTCAACCGCAAGGGGCAATCCGGGCAGCAGGCCGGGGCGCTGTACGCCTTCTTCAACGCCGCCATGCAGGGCACGGCGCGCATCGGCGAGACAGTGTTTGACATGCAGAATGGCGACATCAAGACGCTACGTCTGAGCGGCACCGGCAAGAAGATCGTTTACGGCGGCATCCTGCTTGGCTCGATGCAGGCATTGGCGCTGGCCTTTGCCGGGTTCGACGATGACGAGCCGCCCGAATTCATCCGCGAGCGCAATCTGGTTATTCCGATTGGCGGCAAGAAATACGTCTCGATCCCTATGCCTCTAGGCTTCCATGCGCTGCCGAACATCGGTCGCATCACCACCGAGTACGCCATGGGCGGCTTCAAGAAGCCCGTTGACCATGTGGTGCGCCTGCTGTCGGTATTCGCGGAAGCATTCAACCCACTCGGTAGCGCCGGATTTTCGACGCAGACCATCCTGCCGACCGCGTTTGATCCGCTTGGCGCGCTGGATGCAAACAAGGATTGGGTTGGAAAGACGATCTACAAGGAAGATTTCAATTCATTGGCGCCGACACCCGGTTTCACGCGAAACAAGGACACGGCCAGCGTCTGGTCGAAGTTCATCGCCGAGGGGGTCAACTACGCGACCGGTGGCACCGACTACACGCCAGGCGCATTCAGCCCGACCGCAGACCAGATTGATTACCTGATCGGGCAGGCGACGGGAGGGGTTGGGCGCGAACTATCCAAGGGCGCGCAGACCGTAGCCGCGCTCTACACTGGCGATGATTTGCCGACGCACAAAATTCCTTTGGTCGGCAGGTTTTACGGGGATATGGAAAACCAATCTAGCCAGAGCAACCGGTACTACTCGAACCTGAAAGAGCTCAACCTGCTAGAGGCGGAATGGAAAGGGCGCAATCAAGATGGTTTACCGACCGAGGAATTCGAGAAAGAAAACCCAGAATACGAGTTGATCGGCATGGCCAACGGCACCGAAAACCAAATCCGTGAGCTGCGCCGCAGAAAGGCAATGCTGGTCAAGGATGGCGAGTCGCGCGAGGACATCCGCGAGATTGACGACCGCATCACGGAGGCGATGCGCAACCTGAACGACGAGGTGAGAGCGTTGCGGGCTACAGCAGCGCCTTGATCCCGTAGAAGGCAAGGCGGCCAAGCTCGAACAGGACGCCTATGCCCATCATCAGCCAGCACATCGCCAGGAATATCTGCAACACCGCTTCCGGCGAATAGGCCACGAAGGCGAGGAAGGCAAAGAACAGAATGATGAGGACGAGTTCCATGCTGCGCATCGTAGCGCATCCTGATACTTTGCGCAGGGCAGGAATGGGGCGGCAGGTCAATCCAGCCGCCCGGCAATGTCTTCGGCGCTCATGTTGTAGTAAGTTTGCAACTGCCGAAGATCGCGATGCCCAACCATCCTGGCCAATGCCAGCACGTCCAACTTATGCGCCAGCCTGGTAATTGCGAGATGCCGAAAATCGTGAAACGTCAGCCCTTCGATCTCGACCATCTTCTTCGCCTTACGGAAGTTCGAGTCGATCTGCGCGGTGGATAAATTAAACACCACGCTTTCGGTTCCCATCTGTCGCAACAGTCTGATCGCCTCTGTGGATAGCGGGACATCGCGCTCCGCTGCATCAGTCTTGCCGCTCTCAACGTGCAGGTAGCGCTTTTGAATGTGAACATTCTTCCAGTCGAGCGCGGCAATTTCCCCGGCGCGCATGGCTGTTTCAATAGCGAACAGCATTGCCGCCCCAACCCTGGCACCTACCGACTTCGGCATAACATTTGCGTTATATCCAAGCGCCACGGATAGCCGCTCTATTTCATCCGGCGTTGCGATCCTGTCCCTTGCCTTGCCGTGCGCCGGCACCTTTACGCCGCGCATCGGGTGTTCTTTCAGCCAGTGCCATTCATTGATGGCAGTGGAGCATACGGACGATAGCAGCACCCATTCCCGGCGCACACTGGCCGAAGTCACAGATTCAAGCCGCCTATCCCGCCACGAAGCGAAATCGGGCTGCTTGAGTTCGGCTAGTTTCACCTTGGCTATCTTGTCCCGCATGATAAGGTTGATGCGCAGGCGCTCCCAGCGCTCCCCCTTCTTGGTTGGCGATACCTCGTCGCGGTATTTTTCGAGAAGTTGCCCAAAGGTTTTGTTGGGAATATCGCCATGCTTTCCTGCTATGATGTCGGCCTCAGTTTGTGAGGCCCATGCCTGCGCCGCCGTCTTGGTCGGGAATGTCTCGGATTGGACGACGCCTAACTTGCGGACGATTGCCCGCCATGATGTGCCGCGTTTTTGGAAGGTAGCCATTTTGAGTTTGGTACAGTTGTGGTGCAAAAATGGTACACCAAAAAACAGCAGCAAGCGAGAAAGCCAGTTAAAACGTGGTTTGATGTGGTACAAAAAAGCCAATAAAAAAGCCACTTCAATCACTTGAAATGGCTTGATTACGGGGTTTTCAGGGTATTGTCGTGGTGCCCAGAAGAGGACTCGAACCTCCACACCTTGCGGCACACGGACCTGAACCGTGCGCGTCTACCAATTCCGCCATCTGGGCATTGCTTCAGGGGTGCG
>Ga0210006_1000873_pt1 | contig 22077 bp, 24 predicted proteins | sample CryGey02umfilter_2_FD_185452 | JGI IMG/M metagenome (GOLD analysis project Ga0210006, IMG submission 185452) | Groundwater microbial communities from aquifer in Utah, USA - Crystal Geyser 4/10/14 0.2 um filter (SPAdes) (version 3) | ecosystem: Environmental > Aquatic > Deep subsurface >... | reverse complement strand
TAGCTGGCTAAAATCGTTTAGAGCTATTAGAATACGGAGAAACCGACGTCTATCTATGTTCAAAGCTTTTATATTTCTCGCACTTATTATTGTCCTACTGCGAAATATTGAGTTTTGAAATGAGCTTAAGGAACCCGTTAGAAAGGCATGTCCAAAATTTGGGGATGAATTGAATTTGCCAATCATATACTTGTTACCAGTGATGGCGATTTTTTCGAAAAATTCCAGGTTTTAGGAGTGGCAATAAGATTAAAAAACTGATTGCCTTTGTTGGCTACTCATTATTGGGAAGTGAGTCTGTTGTCAAAATAATCTTTTAGCATTGTCATTACAGTTGTTCGCCCTTTGTTTGTTTTCAAATACTTTTCTCGCCGTTTAGCATCACTTTTCATTATGTACGCTTCATAAAAAACAAGTGTTAGCGGTGTATGGTTCTTTGTTGATTTAACCTTGTGGGCTTTGTGATACTCAATACGTTGTTTTAGGTTTGAAGAGTAACCAATGTAGGTAAAATCCTTTTCAATATTATGCAAAACGGATACGTAATAATAATTCATAAAAATTGTAATGGACAGGTACAAGTCTGCACCTGTCTCAGGTCCCATTCTTGTTGCTGGCAAAGCCAGGTACCGAATGGTACTGGTGCCCCCGGCAGGGATCGAACCTGCAACCTTGAGTTTAGAACACTCCTACTCTATCCAGTTGAGCTACGGGGGCGTATATAAAATGTAAAACATTTTATAACTTGGAGTTTATTGCATAAACTCCACAATTTCTTGTTACATACTAATCCAAGAATGCTATGTATTCGTTTTTCGGGAGTTTTGCTTCACAAACTCCTTTTTGGGTTATAAAACTGCGGACTTACTGTGCAAACTCCGCTACTGTGTATTGTACAACGGGCAGGGAAAATGCAAAACTGTAAAGCGTTATGCATGAAAGAGCTTTTCAATCACCACGGGAAGTTCGCTCAGGTCCGTAATTATTCTATCGGCAGAGAGTGTTTTAATATACTGTTCAGAATATATAATATGGTGCTCAGGTGGGTAAAATAATACATTCTTAATGCCTGCTGTTTTGGCGGCAACAATATCTTTATCACCATCTCCTACGATTATTGAATTCTTGGGTTCAACGTTTAATATGTCGAGAGCTTTAAGAAAAATGTCTGGTGCTGGTTTGTTGTTTTTTACCTGGTGTCGATCAACCAACGCATCAAAATATGATGTTAAATTCTGACGTTCAAGCACCGGTTTAATAAACAGATCAATATCAGAGGATGTAGTAATAGCAAGACTATACCCTTGATCATGTAGTTTTTTAATTGTTTTTTGTGCGCCGGGATGGAGAGTTACTTGTGCAAATTCAGTAGATAGATCAACTTTTGAGTCCGCGTAATCTTCTGCCTGTCTTAGTTGGTTTGGGGTAATGATAAACTTTTGGACGAGATCATTGTGACCAAAAAGTTGAACTGCAATCTGATGATCTGTAAGCTCAAGTGAAAGAAACAAACTAAAGGCTTTGTACCAAGACATCCAAATAGGAAGTGTGTGTGCTAATGTTCCGTCCCAATCGAATAATATCGCTCGCTGCATCAGATTATTATAGCGTATCAGTAGGTTGATGTATGAAATTACTCAGGGAGTGGAACAAGTCCAAGAGAACGGAACGTAAGCGCATTGGTGTCTAGGGCAAAGTACTGTTCGTCTGTGCCAGCAAAGTTCATTGTTCCTTTGAACGTTACTTCATTATCCGCAATAGTAAAATCAGACTGTGAAAGCCAATCTTTTGAAAAGTCATAAATAATATCAACGGTTGGGTTTAATGTTACGAGTGAGGTTTTCTCTAAACTCATTGCATCCAAGGTATATATTTCGGTTATGGGATAAGAAGGACCAACTGGATTACTGTTCGTATCTTCCTGAGAAACCGTTGCAAGATAAAGCGTACTGTTTTTATAATCAAGGAGTCGAGGTTTTGTTGAATCTCCGCAACCACCAGCTATTCGAGTCACTTCTGTTAGTTCGCCTGACAATGTTAGCGTTGAAATTGTTCCCCATGAAGCACATGAATCTCCGCCAGCATCATCAATGATTAAACTCATTGTTTGGCGATCAAAACCCATTAAACCAAATCGTGAATAAATGCCGGGTGAACCACTATATATAAGTGACCAAGTACCTGGTGTTTCGCTATTTACGGTAGGTAAAGAGACCATAAAAATACCTTGTGGCATACCTCCTTGATTAGCCGAAGAAGTGTCAGTTAGCGAGCTAACTACGAATAACTTATCGACCAAAGGCTCAAACCAAAAATCTAACATTTGGGGAGAATATGAAGATGCGAGAATTTGTCCAACATGCTGACCCTTATCTGTGTAGTAACTAAAAATTTGTTCACCATTGACTGTTGATAGTGTTCCAAATTCCAGTGTTTCGTAGCCATCGTGTGAAATGGTAACGAATGCAAAAATCGTCCCGCTTATGTCCTTTTGGGCCTTGATTGAAAAATTGGTGAACGTGTCGTTTGCATAGGGGGCAACCGTTGGCTGTGGAGTAATGTCAACCATTGACTCACTTGGAGTTACGGTTGGTGTTGGAGTAAGAGTAGCAACTGCGGTTGGGGTAGGTGTTGTTTTTGGATTAACGCCAATCTTGAATACTATTTCGTTTCCATCAACAAACATAAACACACCGATGCTAAAAAGTGTGAGCATAAAAAACAAAAATGCAAACGTGTAAAAATGTGAGGAGTTAGCTACTGTTGGAATGAGTTTTTTTGATCGTACCTTTGCGGTAGTTTTTTCAGCTTCGTTTTTCCAGTTTGTTGATTTCATAAAGTTAAACGAGTAGGACTAGTCCTAGTATAAGACTACCAAACCAACACTAAAAAGTCCAAGCATGAAAAGTAGAAACAAAAACGAATTAATATGATAACTACGTGGAGTCGTTTTGATTTTAGCGACTTTCTTAACGGTATGTTTTGTAGATTTCTTTTTGTCAGACATATGGGCAGTTACACCTCTATTCAAACTCAACTACCTATATCGTATCGAATAAATCACACCAAATCAAGAGTTAGTTAAATACTGTTTTGTTGCAGTTTTGTAGTCCTCTACCCCTGGTTGATCAAACGCATTTACCTCAAGCAGTTGAGCAAGATACATAACCTCGAGCATCTTCATTTGCAAAAGATATCCAATCTGATACTCGTCGCAGTAGTCAAGTTGAATCTCAACAAAGGCTAGCGGTTTGTCAATATAACTTTTTATGACTCCAGCGTGAATTGACCTCATCACATCCCACAAATTTTTGCCTGAAATGTTGGGCACCAGATCTTTAAGCTGTTCGTCTTTTGTAATCTCAGCGTCAAAAAGCACTTTGTCAATAGAAACGAATGTGGTGAATTTATCTGTAGGTCCATCAAAATAAAGTTGACCAATTGAGTGAAGATCAGTTGAGCCTGTTGTGGTGATTGGAGTAATCCCCTTTCCGTTTTTTCCAAGGCTTTCTGCAATAAGTTGTCGATACCATTGTCCAAATTGGAATAAGTTTGTTCCAAACAAAAACGTATTGTGAATTGTTTTTCCCTCAAGGTAGTTTTGAAAAATTATTGCAGCACTGTGAATTGATGTGTTAACAGAAAAATCCTCGCTTAATCCGTCCGTTACTGCATCTTGAGCACCTTCCGTTAACTCCAACAGATTAACTCCCGAAAGTGCCAGAGGTAGAAGACCTTCGGAGCTGAAAATGCTATACCTTCCCCCGACAGTTTTGGGAATAGGTAACGTTCTATAGTCGCGTTTGTTTGCGTAGTTCCAGAGTGGAGAATTTTCTTCTGTTATAGCAATAATATGATCGTTCCATACGGGATCGTGTTTTTTTAAAACCTCAACTAACACACCAAAGTTTGCAATAGTTTCGGTTGTTTTTCCTGACTTGCTTGCAACAATTAAAAGTACATGCTTGTTATCTTCATAGATTTCAGTCATTTGCGTAATTATGGGCAGAATGACCGAAGGATCAACAGTGTCAGCAAACAGTATGGGGCGTTTAACCGAGATTGCAGCGTCAAATACAGCCCATGTACCAAGGTTTGATCCTCCAATGCCAATTACGATAATTGCGGCTAGTTCGGGTTTGTCGTAAGTTTTTGCAATGCTCGTTATTTTGCTTAGCAACGTTTTGTCAAAAGGAAGAAAAAGGGAATATTCGCTACTGTGCGTGTCTTTGTTTCCAACAACGTTTTGAAGATGCCTTCGGTATGCATCAATGGATTGAGCGTGTTTTTGAATGTGCTCGGGTGTTGTATTCGACGTGCGTTTGTCTATGAATTTCATGACGTTTTGGGTGTTTTTTTTGTGAAAAGTTCTTTGATTTGGGACATGCCAATTTTATTGTTGTATTCAAGTGAGCCGATTTCAAAAAGCTTGAATGCAATAAAGAATCCAAGACTCACGTAGGTTACCATGAGAACAATACTAATAATAATGTCTACCGATGTTAACGCACCAAGGGCAAGTCTACAGGCAAAAATGAGCGGTGAGGTTAAGGGGAAATAACTTACGGCCAGAGCAATGAGACCGTTCGGATCTTGCAAAATGATCGAAAAGAAATACATGGGAAAGATCGCTGCAATAATAAAGATGGACGAAAAGTTTTGCGCGTCTTTGTATGTGGGCATAATGGAACCAACCCCAACCATGATCGACGCAATCAAAAAGAATCCGCTTGCTATGTATAACAGGTAGAGCATAAGTTCAATCGGGTGTATGACTACCAGAGATAGATCAATAGGAAGCGTGATCGTGTCGCGCGAGAGGTACAAAATCACAATGCTTGTTACCGCGAGTATCGCAACTTGTGTTAACGCAATTGCGGTGATGCCGGCCAGTTTACCCCAGATGAGTGATTTTCTATCAACAATTGAAACCATTATTTCGATCATGCGGTTTTCTTTTTCTTCAGAGATACTGGTTAGTAGAAAGTTGTTAGCCATAAATACAAGGAGAAAATATAATACAAACGCAATGATGGGGACTACAAATTCTTCAAGCTTAAATTCCGTTTCCTGTCCGTCCTTGTAATACGTTGAATCAATGTCAATGTTTTGTGATAGTAACGGTTGTAGCTCCTGGGGAGTCACCTGTAATATTGCGCTTTGTTTAACAAGTAATTGCAACGTTGAATCAAATTTTCCCATCGATAGAATTCCGGTGTCTTGTGTGTAAATCTGCGCTGTAAATGTTTGGGTAATGTCACTTGGAATTACAAAGAGTGCGTCAGCTGAATTATCTTGAACTTTTTGAAGAGCATCGGTAAGGTCAGACGTTTCTTTTAGAGGTGCGTTAAGTAATAGGTTGGAAACAAGATTGGATGGATCATAAACCAATATTTCATGTGCTTGTGCAGCTTCTTTTTGAATATTATCTTCTGCAATTTTTGCTGAATATCCGGAAACAAGACTTACTATAACAATAAATGCAGGAAGAAGCAGTGTTGCCAACCAGAACAATGGTTTTCTGACTGTTTTTATGTATTCTCGTTTTGCAATAAGTGTAATATGTTTCATGGGTATTAGTAAGTGGGATCATCCATAACGCGTACAAAAATATCTTGCAGTGAAGGCGCACCTAGTGAGTAGTCTGAAATGGTAAGTTGCTGTTCGGTCAAAAAATGTAAGATTTCTTTGGGAGTTATGTTGGGTTTTGGTGTTAGTTGTGTTTCGTTTTTTTCGGTGTGCGTTTGTTCGTAGAGTGCATCATTTACAGGTATTTCACCGCTAAATGAAAGGTGAATTGTGTTTGTTCCAAACTGTTGTTTAACGTTTTGTAGTGGTCCATAGAGGGCGCGTTTTCCATTTTTTATCATAACGAGACTGTCGGCAATTTGCTCAACTTCATCCATTTGATGCGAAACAAAAACAATAGTTGCACCTTGTGCATTAAAATCGGCAAACATGTTCATAAAAAGAGCACGATTAACAGGGTCAAGCCCTTTGGTTGGTTCATCTAAAATAAGAAGTTCAGGTTGATTAATGAGCGTGATGCCGAGCTGGATTTTTTGTTGTTGTCCTGACGAGAGTTTTTTAATCTCTGTTTGTGCATGATCTGAAAGTCCTACGCGTTCTAAATACTCGTATGCCCATGTAGTGGCTTTACGACGCTCAATTCCTTTTAGTTCACCAAAATAGACTAGTGTTTCGGCAACGCGTGTTGTTGCGTAGAGTCCGCGTTCTTCAGGTAGATATCCGATTTTTGGTGCCATGTCAAGAGAAAACTGAGAACCAAACACCGATGTGGTTCCTGACGTTGGTTTTAAAATGTTGAGTAAGCAACGAATCGTTGTTGTTTTTCCCGAACCATTGGCTCCAAGAAATGCAAAGATGCTGCCTTTTTCGACATCAAATGAAAGGTCAGTTATTACCGATTTGCTACCAAATGATTTATAAAGTTTTTCTACAGATAGAACCGCTGGCATGTCTACGGTTAAGTATACTGCAAATGCTTTGTTTTGCGATAGTTCCCATTTTTGTAAAAATTAAAGATAGGTTGCTATCCAATTAAAATCGAATATGTCTAGTCTATAAAAAAAGGAGATCCATTGGTCGAAAGTATTTGTAAGGAGAAGTATTCCAATAATAATAAGGAGTCCCCCACCGACTTTTTCTATAACATGCAGATATTTGTTGATACGTTTGATGTAGGTACCAGCAGATCCAATGCCAACCGCGATAAGTAAAAATGGAATTGCAAGTCCAAGCGAAAAGACGGACAACAAAAGACCACCTTGGAAAACTGTTGCCCGTTGTGCCGCCAACGTAAGAATACTCCCAAGAATTGGCCCGACACATGGTGTCCATCCAAAGGCAAATGTAGTACCGAAAATAAAAGAGCTAAGTGGTTTTCCAGGAGTTAACGCTTTTGATACACCAAACGTATGGTTTGCATGCAAAAACGAAAATGCGGGGGATGTAAAAAATCCCAACAGGTATAGACCAAAAAATAACACAAACGCTCCTCCAATTTGTGACAGTAGTGAACGATACTGTCCAAAGATCGAACCACCAAGTCCAAAAAGCATTCCTAATAAAATAAAAACTGAACTGAACCCAAACACGTAGAATAGCCCGTTAAGCAATATTTTTTTACGCACATGAATGACCGTTGTGGGATTTGATATGTCGGAATGCGTTGTACCGCTAATGAATCCAAGATACCCTGGAATAAGAGGGAATGTACAGGGTGCAAGGAAGGTGAACAGTCCTGCGATAAAACTGGGAATAATGAGTGTAGATATCTCCATAGAACTGTACCAATAGTAACAGAACAGTGTTGAAGGTTGGCAACTTGACACGGCGCTACGTATTCGATATGTTTGCATAACCCATTTTATGTATAGACGTAACGTATGTTCTATTCAGCTTTTTGCGATGTTCCTTACGATGATGCTGTTTTTGTACAGCTCGGTAAACGTATATGCGCAGGATCCGCAAACGACTCTCTCTGTTTCCGGTATTTTGGGTACTGACGGTTGGTACAAAAGTAGTGTGACGGTTGATTTTTTGGTCGAGTCGTTTGGAAGCGCGCCCGCATCGCTTGTATACAAGATAGATAATCAGGATGCACGTACGGTGCAATATGCTCGGTCGACGCTATTACCGGTGAATGGATCATTCGAGACGTTTTCTACCGGTATCCCTTCCGGTTGGGGCGTTTCGGATTCTGCCTACACTTTTCCGAGTCTCGTTTTGTTTCATAGTGGAAATAGATCGGTTGGGTTAGTTTCATATCCGCAAACTGCATCATTTACCTATCTTTCCAACAAACAGTCCCCTACTTTGGTTACGGAAGGTGAAACTATTGACGTTTCAGCGTGGGCAATGCAGTACATTAGTCAGGATTCGCTCGCGTATTTTGAGGTCCACGGGCTTGATGGTACCAAAACGTATGATCAAGTCCTTGGGTTTTCAAATTACGTGGCAGAGCAAAATCAACAGTGGAGTCAGTTTACCTCTTCAGTGGTAGTTCCATCGGGTGTCCAATATGTGTATCTTGCGATGGGGGTTTATTCGTCGTCTTCAAGTATTTCTTATTGGGATGACGTTCGCATATTGACGCAAGATTCTAAAAAACAATCAATAGCAATACCACTAACATCAGAAGGACAGACGCAACTCACGTACTACAGTATTGATGATCTTGGTCGGCAAGAACAGCCAAAACAAGAAATTATAAAAAAAGACTCAAAAACTCCAAACCCACCCAGCAGTATTGTCACATCTGAAGGTGCGTGCGTAGGTTGTTTTGACTCAAAAATAACCGTAAGTGATTTGGAAAGCGGGCTTTTGGTTTCAAACGCTCAATATCGCTATTACTCAAAACAATCTGGTCTTTTGTGGAGCGATTGGCAGCCGGTACTGAGTGCAATTATTTTTGATAGCGGGCTTGAGGCATACGATGGCGTTACACAGCCCGTGACGATTTCAACAGGCGAAATATCATACGGAGATCCATCGCAAGGACCATTTAGAGTGCAGTTTTCAGTTGGCGATGTGGCAGGTGCATTTACCAAAAGTCCGGTGTTTGGGCTTTTTAATCCGTGGGTGAATGTAGGAGATTCACCCGTGTATTCGTCTGGACCGGTAAGTATTTATGAACCAAGTGATCAAACGCTTCTTACCTTGGGGTCTGTGATTAGTTCTGATGCGATTAATGCATTTCCGTCCACAGGAACGCGAGTTGAAAATTATCAGCATACGATGTCTAATGCATCAAGTTTGGTTGATATAATTCCCGGATATGGACTTCTTGCGTCAAATGCAGCGCCGTGTCCATCGACTCTTCCTCATACTAACGGTACATGTGTGTATGCTTCTGATCTAACAGTTTCATCGTCAACAATTTCACATGAGTATGTGTCGGTGCCGCATTCCTCGGTGATTATTGTAAAAGGTGACCTTACGATTACGGATAATATTCCTGATGTAGCTTCAGTAGCAACCGTTTTTATCGTTGAGGGAGATGTTAGTGTTAGCGGTGCAGTCACGCAAATTTCAGGACTCTTTATTGTTGGTGGCACGTTTAGTTCTGATATCAATGAAACGGCAACGCAACCTCTTATGGTGTATGGTTCAGTTGTAAGTATCTCGGGCGTATCACTTTCTCGGGATCTTGGTATCGTGGGCGCAAATAGTAACGAAACAACGCCTGCTGAAGTTTTTGTGTGGCAGCCAAAGTATTTGTTCGATGACCACATAATCTCGAGTTTACGGGGAGAAAAGGCATCATATGTTTGGCGTGAAGTTGAGTAATGGTTTCGTGCGAATTATAATTAATCGATGGTGTCACCTGCAAAAATTCCACAATATCCTGAATTTGTAGGTTTGTCGTTAATTCATCAGAAGCGACTGCAAAAAGAATACAACGGGCTTTCAAAGCCCACGTCACATCGGTTGTTTTCAAATTTGTTTATTACGGATACAGATAATACAACGCAAATTTCGTCATTATATGGGAACATAATTGTCGATCGAGGTTTATACAAAAACCACGAAGGACTTATGTTACTTGGAGAAAATATGTTTATGCAGACGCTCGCGATACTTTTTGAGAATGGTCTGTCGTTTGTTGAGCTCTCGCCCGTTAATGTTTTAACGTCAACAATAGACCAAGATAACAGTGATTATATCTATGCTATGGGGAAGACTGATACGCTTTTAGGTTCGGAATATGAAGGGGTACGAAGAAAGGTGCGCAAATGTGTATCGCTAGTTACTGTAAAATTTGCCCAGATTAATGATGATGAAAAAGTTTGGTCAATGTACGAAGAATGGGAGTTACAAAATTCTGAAAAAGTTGATAATGGTGAAAAAAATTCACTTGAAAAAGCCCTCCAGTTTAGGGCGTTGATTCCTATTTCATATGTGACGTTTTATGTGTCAAATAAAATCGTGGGATTTTGCGGAGTTGAAGATACGTCTCATCAAGAAGTTGTAGTACACTTTTTCAAGTCATTGTCGGATGTCGCTGGTTTGTCTGAGTTTATGTTTCACACGATTGCGACTTTATATAAACGTCGGTGTGATGTGATTAATTTCCAGCAAGATTTAGGAATCCAAGGATTAAGACGATTTAAAACCTCTCTGCGGCCCGTGGGAATTAGGCCCGTGTATACGTTAAAAAGCTAGTCATCGAGTGCTTCAAATAGCGATTCGTTTGGAACGATTAAGTCATCAAGATCTTTACGAGTAAAATATGGTGCTGCCTCTGTGTTGTTTTGATTATGAACAACATACTGAGAATAGTCGCATCCAAGTGGATTCTCAAGAGTTATCTCTTCAACGATTGAAAGTTTTTCAAAATATCTTCTAATAGCTCGCATAGAATTGCTGTGAGCTGAGATTGCAACATTAATATTGTTGTGTTTTATGCGTTCTATGAGTTCTGTACAAAATGGAAATACACGTTCCTCGACCATTTTAATAGATTCACCTTTTGGTGGTGGAAAATCATACGAGCGCCGATATCTTGCGGTAAGGTCAGGATCTTCTTCCAAGGCTTTTTCTTTACTATGTCCCGTAAGTTCACCGTAGTTGCGTTCAAGAATTCGTTCGTCTTCTTCAAAAACTACATCGGGATGAAATTGTAGTGCAATGTGAGCGGTATCTTTCGATCTTGTGAGTGGCGAGGTAATGCAAAGGTCTATGTGTTTGTCTTTAAGTTTTTCTGCAAGCTCGGTGACTTGCATAATGCCTTCGTCGGTGAGTTCGGAATCTCTCCATCCTGAAAAAATTCTGTTGATGTTATCGTGCGTCTGACCATGTCTAAAAAGATAAATTTCGGGGTCATGCACGGACTCGTTTTTTGGCAAGGGTTTTGAGTTTATGCCGGGATGCGCAATCGATTCTTCGGAAGCTCGTTTAATTTTTTCCCACAAAACATCATTCATTTTACTTATTATATACTAAATGTAGTACCTGACTTGCGTATGAGTTTTTCAGATCGTAACTCATCCAAAATTGTGTCGATTCGTTGTTTACTTTGATTTAGCGCGTAAAATTCTTTTTGTGCCGAAGGTCCGTTGTTTAAAATCATAGAAATAATTTTTGCGCGTAATTGTCGATCTGACCCTTCAAATTTAGATTGTTTTGTGTAATGTTTGCTTTTTCGTGAAGGGTTTTTTGTTTGAGATTTAATAAATACTCCGTAGTCGGTAAGTGCATAATACCAATCGCGCGGATTATTCTTGTCTAATGTTTGATCGATAATTGATAACAGTTCGCTATCTGAAACTGCATCAGTATTCCGAAAAAAGAGATACAGAAACACGCTTCGAATATTAGTTTCAATAAATGCCGTTGGCTGATTATAGGCATACGCTAATATCGCACCTGCGGTGTTTGGACCAATTCCTGGAAGATCTTCAAGATCTGACAGGGTTGCTGGAATGAGGCCATCAAAATCGGCAACAACTTTTTGTGCCGCGTTATGTAGAAATTTTGCTCGGCGGTTATACCCAAGGCCTTGCCATACTGTTAAAATTTCACGCAATGTTGCGGTTGCCAAAGATTCGACCGTTGGGAATTTGTCGATAAATTTTCGATAGTACTCCCCTACTCTTTTTGTTTGAGTCTGCTGAAGCATGGCTTCTGAGACCATGATGAAGTAAGGATTTGTGGTCTCACGCCAGGGAAACGATCGTTTATTGTGCCGATAATAATCCCATATAACGTTTTGAAATCTTACTACTGAATTTTTCGTTAGCGGTTTTACAAGGTGAGAAAAGTTGGGAATACTATTCATGTGAAACCTAGCTCTTTACGTCATGGCCGCCGAATTGGCCACGCATTGCCGAAACCACTTTGTCGCGGAATGAGTTTGAGTTTTGTGACGACTGCTTTCGAACATCGAGTGATGTTTCGATAATAGGAACTTCAATATCATATTCGCGTGCCGTTTTAACTGTCCATTCTCCTTCGCCTGAGTGGTTTATTTTTGATGAAATGTTTACAAGCTTGGGGTCTGCCTCAAGTGCATTTTTGGTCCAACCCACAAGGCGGGATTCTATAACGGATTTGTTGTTATAAACGCGAAAGATTTCGGTAAGATCTAGGTCAAATTCTGGTGACTCATTAAGTACTGCCGCGCCTTCGGCAATCGCTTGCATCATGCCGTATTCAATACCGTTGTGAACCATTTTTGCAAAATGTCCCGCTCCATGTTGTCCAAAATAGCCAAACGCGTCGGGTGCAGAAAGTTTTTCAAATAATGGAGTAAGCGTATTAAAATCTGCTTTCTCACCACCGATCATTAAACATGCACCATTGCGCGCGCCCTCAGGTCCGCCCGAGACGCCTATGTCCATAAATCGAACTTCTGCTTTCAACACTTTTTCTTTTCTCCGTAATGTGTCTTTATAATATGAGTTGGCGCCATCTATGATCAGATCTCCTGGTGATATATGTGGAAGTAACGTTTGTATTGCATTATCGGTAATCTCACCTGCAGGTAGCATGAGCCAGATAATCCGTGGAGAAGCAAGTTTATTTGGAAGATCTTCAAGGTGTTCAACTGTTGTAACTCCAACATGGGATACAACCTCTCGTGGCTGCTGTGAGCGATTCCACGCTACAACGTTTACGTTTTTTTCGTGCAACCGAAGAACCATGTTTTTTCCCATTTTGCCAAGACCAACATATCCAAGTTGCATACGCTACAGTATCGGTCTTTGCCTAACCATATGTCAAGAATGAACAGGATATTTTGAATGGATAAGAGGTAACGTTGCTACAAATGCAGCGAGAATAAACATTACTGAAATGGGTGCATCGATAGAAATCACCAGAATGAATATCAAAAGTGTTGCAATTTCTGCGATTTGAATAGCTGTTTGTCTAAAAGCAATGTATATTGATGCCGTTTCTCTATGGGCGTGTTCATATCCAATTGCGTTTGCCGGCATATCAAAAAGTGGATGACCCAAAGAATGAATCATTTCAAAAATGTAAAATCCGATTGGATTTTGAACGAAAACTTTGCCAAACCATGAAGTCGTAACAGCCCCAACACCGATGCGTTCCATTGTTTTCTTTGGGTGAGAATCAATATAGCGTCCGAGCAAAAGATAAATGATAATTGCTCCAAGACTAACCAGCGTAAAAAATATTCCTAGTGACAGGTAGTCGTCAAGTATAAAGGCAAGCGCAAGTGGCCAGATTATTCGACTGGTAACCGATTCAGCACTAAGTCCAAAGAACATAAAAAAATCACGCGTGTGGTTTTTAGATTCGCGATAAATGTCAGTAAATGAAACGTGGCTAAGAGGTTTATTCCCGGTAAGAAAAAAGGTAGGAACAATACTAACGAGTGAAAGTAGAATACTGATGTTCCAATACGTATCGTAGCTTTCGATTGTTAGTACGAGGCCTGAAATTAATGGGGTCAGCATTCCCGTCATGAGCGAAAGTGCACCAAGTGTTCCCAGGTTTTTACCAATAGAGGAATCCTTTACTTTTGTTCCAAAATACAGATGATACGCATCCCACCAAAATCCTATGGCAAATCCTAACGTGATAAATGCCGGTATCAACGCATTATTTTTAAGCAAAATACACACAATAGTAAGAGATACTTGTCCAAGGGTAAGCCCCCACTTTAGCCCGAAAGTTGAGCAAATATTGAAAATAAGTGGATTAACAAATAATCGAACAGTGTGGGTAATGAGATACAATGACGCTACAAAAATCAGTGTGTCTTTGATGGTGTCTTGGGAGTTAGTTTCATACAAAACAATAGGCAGAAGAGAAAAGGCAAATCCAGCAACAAAAGTACGGAGAACCGATGATATGTAAAGCCACGTTAACTCAGATTGTTTATGGTGCGGGAGTTGAAGAAGAGAAGTCAATGAGTACATTCTCTTAGTATAGACGATGGCAAAGAAAGTTAAAAGGTTTAAGGAGATGTAATTAGTAAGACGTAATTCGTAACACGTAATTACTAGTTACTTTCAATACATTACAATCTACAGAATAATAGACTTGGTTCAAGCCACGTTCTTCCATCAGGGGTGATTACATCGTCGGCTGTTTTTGGCCCCCAGGTTCCTTTGTCATAGAGAGTTGGGGCTACGTTTTGTTTAGAAAGCTGATCGGTGATCGCCCACTGTGCTTCAACTTCGGGTGCATCCACAAAAAATGTTTGGTCACCTCTGAAAGCATCCATAATCAGTCGTTCGTAGGGATCAGGAGATTTTGGTGCATAATCTTTATAACAAAACTGCATGTAGGTTTGTTCGAGTGATAAATCGTGCGATTGAGTCTTAGTTAGAAGCCGCATTACAATTCCTTCGTTTGGTTGTATTCGATAGATAAGAACGTTTGGTGAATCACCACCGGCAAGATGGGTAAGAATGCGATCTCTTGAGGGTTTAAATACGATTGAAATTTCTGTTACCGTTTGTTTTAATTCTTTTCCACCTCGAAAATATACCGGAAGACTCTGGTAACGTTTATTTTCGATAGTTGCTTTGAACGCAAAAAAAGTGTCGGTTTGTGAGGTCTCATGCGTGTAATCACTTTGTTGATACCCGCTGTATTGCCCGAGTGAAAAACGCGTAATATCGGGTTTAATCGAGTTAAGAAATTCAATTCTCTTATCGGTAATATCCTGATTGCTCCAGCTATTTGGTTTATCCATTGCGGCAAAAGTGAGCATTTGCAATAAATGATTTTGACCGACATCTTTGAGCATGCCAACCTTGTCAAAATATTCGCCTCGTTGCCCTATGCCAAAATCCTCAGCCGCGGTTACTTGGATGTGATCAATACATTCGCTGTTCATGAGATGTTCAAAGAGTCCGTTGGCAAACCTAAACGCCAGAATGTTTTGCATGGTTTCTTTGCCCAGATAGTGATCAAGTCTAAAAATTTGATCTTCGGTAAAATATGTTGCTAACGTTTTATTAACCCGTTGCGCCGACAAAAGATCATTTCCAATTGGTTTTTCGATCATCAGGCGTACCCAGCCGCAGTTTTCATGTAACTGGTGAGTTGTAAGGTTTTCAAGGATTGCTTCGTAAAGATTTGGATAGGTGGCAAGATAAAATAAACGGTTCGTACATAACGTGTTGTTGGCCGTTAGTTCATTAAGTTTTGCTGAAAGTCTTGGGTAAAAAGTCTTGTCTTTTACATTTCCGTCGACATAATTAACTTTTAAAACAAGTTTTTCTTGGATCGCTTCATCAATTGGGTGGTTGTGATGGCGATTTTTAAGCAGTAACACTGAGCGAATGTATTCTTCGATTTCAGATTTAGTTTTTGGTGAGCGTGCAACACCAACGATGATCATGTTGTCAGGAAGAAGGTTTGCTGCTTCGAGGTCATATAGCGCAGGGATCAATTTAATTTTAGCGAGGTTCGATGTAATGCCAAAGATTACTAATACGAATGGATCCATGAAGTTTATTATACGTGCTCCAGATAGTTTCGGCGGTAATTACAAAAAAAGCGAGGTGACATGTGTCACCCCGCCTCGTTGCGAAATTGTGTGATCCGTTGCAGTATCTCTACATAGATTTGTTCGTGAACTACATCAAGGGGCTGTTCGCCATCGAACGTCACCCATTTGCCTTTGAACATGGGGAGATTTGAGGCCTTAAAGTAGCCATCAATAACCCGTTGTTCGTATTCCAATCCGAGTGTCTCAAAGTGATCGACTTCGAGTGCTTTCTTATCTTGTCGCCTTCTCATAAGCGTTTTTGCACCTGCCGTGACGTGAATGACTAAATCTGGCGTTTTAAGTCTAAGAAGATCGATCAGATTAAGGAATTCGTCAGCTGGAAGTCCATTGGCGTAATACTGAAATACTACGGTGGAGATAAATGATCTGTCTACGATCACAATGTCATAACGTTCTGCATCTTCACCAAATAGGACATCCATAAGATGCATGCGATCCGCGGTGAATAGGAGCATGTCAACCTTAGGAGACATTCTTTCATTTCTGGGATCAAGCAGAATTCCCCGTAGTTGTTGTCCAAGTTTGGTCCCTCCAGGTTCACGGCTCACAGTTACACGAAAGCCTGCCTTCTCAAGCTTGGGAACAATTTGTCTTAACGCTGCTGTTTTTCCTACCTTATTCGGACCCTCGAATACAAGATACATTTGTCTCTCCTTTCACTACGATTTAATGTTCAAAAATTTGCAAAATCAAATACTGGGGAGATTATACAATATGGGAAAAGAGAAGTTCGTGGAAATTTTTACTGGAGTTTTGAGCCGCTTTCAACCTGGCTTGCCGGGTGAAGTAAAACAGCTGGGCCTTCGGTTCCAATAGCAAGAACCATTCCTTGTGACTCAAGACCCATGATCATGCGTGGTTGTAGATTTGCAATAATGGGAACCTGTTTACCAACGAGGTCAGTTGGATCAGCAATGCTTGGTGCAAGCCCAGCAATAATTTGGCGAGGGGACTCTTCACCAAGATCAACGGAGAGTTTTAGGAGTTTTGTGCTACCGTCAACGGGTTCTGCCGAAAGTACGGTACCGATTTTAATATCTGCGGTTTGAAATTGCTCGAGAGTAATCGTTTGCATGAGGTTATTATACGGTATAGATACATCAATGGCTTGACAAAAGGTCAATAGTGTTAGAGACTACGCATTAGATGTGTTGCTGGCTTGACACATCGGTGGACCTATAGTACAATTATTGGGACGGAGATAGATCGTACTTTACAATAAAAGTGATTGAGGGCATGCGAAGGTTGAGATTGAGGTTATCGTAAAGCGTAATCCGTAAGTCGTAATCCGAGTTGCTATTTACGAATTACGAGTTACTAGTTACTAGTTATTACTATCCCAATCCCCATCTCCGCGTTTTAGCCCTCCATCACTTGATGGTTGGGTCGATATTTTCGCAGTATCAATCTCTTTGAAAGGAGACTTTTATGGCAGGCAAAAATACAAACCAAATGGCTTCAGCAAATGAAGCCCACCTTCGACGAGCTGAGGATCGTTCCATCGTCTTTGTCGACGAGGACCTCGTTGAGGCTGATCCTCCTGGATTCGGTTCCCGTGCGGCTCGAGCCAATGGCAAAGGTCTCATGCCAGGGCGGCAGCGCCCAGGTTTGCAAGGTATGACTCAGGAACAGCTAGTTAAGAGTCAGTATCCAACGCTGAACCCGGGATCGCTGCAAAAAACCGCTCCGACTGGGTGAGATTGTCCAAAGTAGTATGTCCTACCCCATCTTCGTGGTAGGACATTTTTTTAATGAGTATAAGAAAGGGCCGCGTGCAGATAACGCATACGGCCCTTCTTTTTTTGCGGAGGTTTATTTCCAATCATGGGTGATTCTCCTGTTCACCCTAGCTTGGGTCGCCATCATGTGGAAACGCCAAAACTTGACGGTACACTTTCGACGCAACCATCAAGCCATTGTATTGGTCAGTATTAAAAGGTTTCAATTGCTGCGTTTGAGGTGCAATCGCAGTCGCATGTCGTCGATGTGGTTGACCTGCAGATTGCAAGATACCATGGGCTCGAGCATGCGCCACCGAATTGTCAACAATAATGTCTAGTTGCAGTTGCAACTCAGCAAGACGGCGGCGCCCTTCAAGGGTGAGTGCGCCATCTATGTCAACGTAACCTAATTCAAACAGGTTGACCATATTCTTTTCTCCTTAAGTGGTCGAAAATCAAACTATTCCGTTTTGGAACGTGCAAACGAATTTTACCAGAAAAATGCTAAAAGTAAACAGCTATGGGATTTGTAAGTGAAAAGACAGGGCACTGTTCAAATAAGCGGTTGGTATTTACCAAATTTCCAACCACTCATCTTGCACGTTTTCACCTCCAGCTAGCTGTAAAGGTGACTTTCCTCGTTTGAGTTTGTTTTTCGTACAATCCAAAGGTTTCATGCGATAATTTAACACTATCAGACTAACGATTGATCGAGCTGTCTTTTGAGTTTTCAAACCTTTCATTGTCTTTAATCTTTTGTTCAGGTATAGCAAACGCAAAACAGAATGACCGGTTTCGTAGTACGTCATGCTGAACTAGTTTCAGCATCCCAACGATGAGATCCCTAGTTTCTAAAGAAACTACAAGTTTCGGGATGACGAATATGACATCTCGTTTTGCGCTCACTATACGAAATACTATTCTCTATTCCATTGGTATCTCTGGGTATTCTTCGTCTGTTTATTCTTACACGATGGTGAACCATCAGCATTGACCAATTCCTAAAAAGAAAGGTTGCGATTCTTTTATGGTAATTATTGTTTGTATCTATGTACAAAATTAATTTCTGAAGGTGTTTTTGGGCATTCCTTTCAGTACGAGCAAACAAGATGAGGTTAACTCGTTGCTCTAACCAAGATTTGTCCTTTTGAGAACAACGATTTGTGAGTAGTCGTAAACTACGTTGGGCATGTACAACACACCATTGATGGGGTACCTCAAGTGTTGGCCTTTGGTTGAGTCTTGGAGTTACGCCGGGGCGAGGAAACCTGCGGGTATCTTTTCGTGGGGTAACTTTTTTTACGTGTGTGAGCGAAATGATTGCGGAATTACCGTCAGAAATGATCGCTTTAATTATGTAACCACAATCCTGAACAAGATCGATTAAATGTCGGTAATTTACTTCTGATTCACAGGTGTAAACCAACCAGGAAACCACATCTAACGTACCAAAATCAACTGCCAAAAGAAGTACTAAATTCTTACTAATCCATTTACCATCAAGAAACAAAATACCGGTCCAGTGGGAAAGGGTTAACTTTTTAGCAATCTTAACCGGATCCTCAACCTTGTTCCCATATTCAATGATCCAGTTGTGCACTGTAACCCAGCTCACGTCTAAATTTCTACCTAAATTTCGAAGGCTGGCACCTTGTACAAAAGAACGCACCGTTTCTCTAATTAAGCGTTGAGACCAACGATTGCGCGTCGCGGTTCGTTGTTGAGTCCAACAATACTTGCAGGTTAAACAACGGAACCGCTGAAGTTTTTGTGTAACATTACGACCTACACTTTTTCTGGTCAAATACCGATGTCCCCAACGGACAATATTCTGATCGCCACATTGTTTGCAGTTTTTTCTCATAATCTCACCTCCTTTATCCACAAAACATCTTAACTCACTGACAGTGACTTAAGCACGCATTTTCTCCTTATGTGGTCTAACAAAATGCCGTTTTTACCAACCGCTTATATGAACGGTCCCTAGCCTATAAGCCAAAGACCATAACTACAAACCCCTCTCATGTTCCCATGCAAAAGCATTGCCAACCAATTAGCTACGCAACAGCAAATAATCGACCATACCACTAACTTTGTTTAGTTTGGTTACTGAGCGAGGATATATAATACAAAGATGTCGTGGGCATTCTTTGCAATCGGTTCAGTACTGTTTTTTACCAGCCTTAATCTGTTACAACGGGTTCTTGCAGTTGACGGAACATACCCGCGCGCCATTGCCATCATTTTCACAAGTTTTGGTGCACTGATCTCTATTGGCTATTTTTTCTTGAGCGGATCGTACAACTCAATTAAAATCCCGACTCAAATTGATGCGTGGGTTTTGCTTTTTGTCGCAACAGTGTGTTACGGAGTGTACGAACGAGGCAGGTTTATCGTTGCAAAACTACTTGATGCTTCTGTAATGACAACGGTTCAAAACGTAAGCGTATTAGTTGCATTTGCAGGATCTCTTTTTTTATATTCCGAATCACTAACACCGTTCAAAGCTGTTGGAGCAGGATTAATTCTCATCTCTCTTGTATTGGTATCGTTCACCAAAACAAAAACCAATTCGTCGATAAAGGGAATCCTGCTGTGCGTTGGAATTAGTATTTTAATTGGAATCGCCTGGATGCTTGATAAACGCGGCGTCGAATATTTTTCAACCGAAGGGTATAACGTTTTAGTCTGGACAATTCCTGCTCTCCTTCTTTTCTTACCATCCGTAAAATTACATGAACTGACATTTGAATATCGTCGTGCCTATAAACAAATCTTAATTCTTGCAGCACTTAACGTTGTTGGATACCTGCTTCAGCTAAAAGCACTTGCGCTAACCGAAGCCACTCGGGTTATACCCCTACTTCAAACCTCTACCCTTTTTACCGTTCTCCTCGGAATTATACTTTTACGCGAACGCAACAACATTAAGCGTAAGATGATAGCAGGAGTTTTGGCAATTATTGGAGCATCGTTACTTATGTAGACAGACCTAAACACACATCCATGCGCATTTCAAAATATTTCTCACAACAAAAAATTGCTTCCCGCCGTGAAACTGAAAAACTCATGACGCAAGGTAAGATTACCGTAAATGGCAAAGTCGTCACAGATCTAGGCAGACAAATTAATCCCGAGACAGATGTTGTAAAAATCGTTGGCGTCATAGATTCAAAAACCACCGTCGCCTATTACAAACCTCGCAATATTAGTTCCTCAAAAATTTTTGAAGAAGGCACAAGTGTATTTGATCTGCTTCCACAATTTTCTCACCTGAACACCATTGGAAGACTCGATAAAGCAAGCGAAGGATTGATCATATTAAGCGACGACGGCGTTCTAACAGCGCAACTAACAAGTGCAGAGCATACTATTGAAAACGATACATCGTTATGGTTCGAGGAGAAATTAACCCACACACCTTATTAAAACTCGAATCAGGTATTGTACTTGACGATGGCCCAACGCTTCCGGTTGCAATTTCGGTACTTGATCCACATCGATTTTCGATCACGCTAAAAGAAGGACGAAAACACCAAATCCGACGCATGGCGAATTACGTTAGTCTTACCATCGTTAAATTAATTCGTGTTCAGATTGGATCGTTTAAACTGGGAAACCTAGCAGAGGGCGAATTTAAAATCCTTCTTCCTTCCGAAGTAAAACTTCTTACCACCGAAACACTTGAGTGATCAACGCTCATGACACTTAATAAAGACTCTACTGTATTGACTTGGATCTGAGAACGTTTTTTATATCTGGTAACCGTGCAGGATCATCGGGCAATCGAATAACCTTAAGATTTTCTCTGCACCAATCATAATATTCCTCGCTATGATCCCGAGGTGTAAGACCAAAATCATACCCCGTATGAGAACCAATCATAAAAAGTCTCCTATCACGGATTACGGTGGACCAAGGAACACAATACATCACCGGCCCTTTTCGAGAGTTTCCATCGTGATCTCTGTATGCATAGTTCACGGCGCCAACACTCCCTAACAAGAAATCAGTTCCCGAAGAGCCTCCTTCAAGCACGGCAACACCATTTTGAACTCGCAGTGATCCACCACGCATAAGCTGTAGGTTCGGATAACGCTCAAGAAGTACCTTTGTTATGTACTCGATGTACCCTCCATTTAATCCGATTTCGTTAGCATACTTTTGGGCAAATTGTTCACGATTAAGAATTCGACCCGAATTAACAAAATCAATTTTAGGATATGATTCAGAAATCGACTTTATCTCGGCATACATACGATCGGTTCCGGACATATGAGATTGCTCATCCCATGCCCAACCGATCCCCTCCGGCAAATCAAGCAAAGCACGCGTCTCGAATACATTTGCAACCTCAACCATTGGCGCTGCTTCTTGTGGCGCAATAAAATCTAATGATTCCCTCGGAAAAACTCCCAAATTGTTTTCAAACCCGTTATTTTTTCTTATCCACCCATGCTATCAGAAATTGAAAGACAACAACACAAGTCCTATACTCTTTTCGCATATCGTAAACTTGCACTATGGAAAAACCTATACTCCTAATTGCAGACTATAAAAGCCAGAAGGAAAATGCCAGGAAAATAATCACACAACATGTTGCGCAGTACAACAGTTTCTATGAATTCCCATATAGCTCAATTCGTATTAAAAACCAAAAATCCCGCTGGGGAAGTTGCTCAAGCAACAAAATTCTCAACTTTAATTTTATAATCGTCTTGTTACCTGACGAACTAAGAGACTAGTACTCCATTCTTCTGATATTCAGACATTCTCCTCCTGAATTATCAAAGAGCCTGTTTGAACTTTTCTTTTGCCCTCTCTCGGGTAAACTGCCAG
>Ga0210006_1000868_pt1 | contig 22193 bp, 21 predicted proteins | sample CryGey02umfilter_2_FD_185452 | JGI IMG/M metagenome (GOLD analysis project Ga0210006, IMG submission 185452) | Groundwater microbial communities from aquifer in Utah, USA - Crystal Geyser 4/10/14 0.2 um filter (SPAdes) (version 3) | ecosystem: Environmental > Aquatic > Deep subsurface >... | reverse complement strand
TACTCACGGCTTGCGGCAACGCTCTGCCTGATTTTGAAAATCGCGTTGTGCACAGTCAGCTAAAAGAAGGCGTGACCGAATTAACAGGTGTCATTGAGCCTCTCGAACTCGATATCCATCAGGCGGGCACTCACCAGATCCGCACGGAAGAAGGCGATTTGTTTTTGATCCAAAGTCAGGTTATCAATCTGAGTCGTTACTTCGAAAAAACAGTGATTATCACAGGAAAAGTCACTCAATCGTTGGGCAATGCCAAACCTGTTTTTGATGTCGCGGAAGTAAAAATCGCGAACGAAGGAGGGCAGGGCATAAAAACTTATCAAAACGAAAGTGCCGGTTTTGAATTGAGCTATTCCAAAGCGTGGGAGCTGATCGATGCGGGGGACAAAATTCTTCTCGATTCCAACGGGCTCACGGTAGTGGTCATCACTATTTTCCCCGCGGAAAACTGGACAGCGCTTGTGAGTGACCGTGAAGGAACCGAGGGGGTATCGGTCACGGTAGGAGGTCAAAACGCGTTGCGATATAACAAAGGGAGCTCCATCGAATTTTATGTGCCCAATACCGCCAAGCAAACGGTCTATCACATTCGGTTCAATACCACGGATCACTCGGCTGAAACAGATCTTTTTTACGAGCTGATCGATAGCTTTAAGCCGCTTTATTTTCAAAAACCGACAGGAAAACGCTGCGGTGGGCCGGCAAAATTAGAATGCGACGAAGGGTTCCGTTGTGAACTAAGCAGTACCGAAAAAGACGTGGCGGGAGTTTGCGTTTCGTTAGATGAAACCAATACGGTGACCGCATGCCCCTTCGTTCCGTTGCCTACGGATTGTATCAAGTATGAGGCAACCGATTTTGGGAAAAACGGTTGCCCAATGCGCTACGATTGTCTCGACGCGAAACAAGAGGGTGTAACCCCTGAAAATACGGTTACCGAAAGCAAGCGGGTGATCGATACCATCACCAAATACCAAAACAATCTTTTTAGTGGTTCACCTCAATCTCTCGATCAATTCGATGTGGATGAGACCGAAAAACTCGTTACCGTCATTTATCAGAAGAATGATGGGAAAAGAAAAATAATTTTTGGTTATACCCCTTCGGGGAATGAATTCAATTTCATTCCGCAGGCCGGTTACGTGCAAAAAAACGGAGCATGGATATCAGAAAAAGACGGAACGGTTCAAAAAGAGGATTCCGTCACCCCTTCCACTCCTTCCGCAGCCGAACAGGGCAATGATGAGCCCGAGAGTATCATTCCTCCCAAAACGGAGGACATGCGAGTGTACGAAAACAGCTTCAAGGAGTTTTCCGTCCGCTACCCAAAAAACTGGTATTTCCGTAGTTTTGGAGCTCTCAATAACACGTTGTGGTTTGTCGGTTTTTCAGACCATGAACTGGAAAACGAAGCCGACACTCTCATCTCTTTGTCTCTGTTGTCCGAAACAGAAAAGCCTTCTTCTGCGGGGTATACGGTGACCGTAAAACGGGATGAAAAAACGGTTTTTGTATTGCGGGGGGCGGAAACTTTTAAAGAAGTGATCGACCTCATGGCCACGTCTCTTTCCGGATTCTAGAGGCTATCTATCGCCTCCATTTGGGGAATAGTCTTTACACCCGAGTTTCACGGTGATAAGCTTTACCCGTTCTTGACTCTTTTTAACTATGCGTCTCGCGGAAATAGCAAAGGAACTTCGTATCACGACACAGGAATTGCGTCGTGAGCTGGAAAAGACCAATTTTGGTATCAGTGCTACCGCCCATGAGGTGGATGACAATTTAGGAAAAGGGATTGTTCGTTTTCTAAAGGTCAGGGTAAAACCCACATTAACACATCGCCGTGTCGCGGTTGTTTTTAAAGACGGCAAAGAAGAGAGAGTGGAGGATTTGGAAGAGAATGAAGAGGGCGCGCCTGAGGAAACATCAACGACCCCGTCCGAAAAGAACGAAGAAAATATGAACGAGCCAAAAGACGGAAAAAAAGAGGGGGTAGAGGCCGGAAAAAAGGAGGAAGCCAAACCCGAATACAGGGAGGATCGTTCACAGGTGCCACAACCTTCTAAAATGGGGGGCAGCCCGCTCATCAACAGCAGTTTAAAAGTATCACGTCGTATTGAGCTCGACGCGGCAAAAAAAGAAACAGAAAAAGTGGATGTTAAGCAGTTGCCAAAGCATTATTATAAATCCAAGAAAAAGCACAAAGGAAAAGGCCATTCCGAGGATGAAATATTGGAGACCATGCGTCGTCATCCCCATACAGGAAAAATAAAAGTGGCCAAAGTAAATTACGATACGGGGGATGCGGTAGACAATTTAAGCGCGGAAGAAATCGCCATTGAACGGGAGGACGACCGTCAGCACTTCCGTTCACAGAAAAAACACCGGGCCGTCAGTCAAAAACGCGGGCCAAAAGCGCAACCTCAAATCAAAACGAAAACAGGCATCATAGAAGTTCCTGCGATCGTGAGCCTCAAGGAATTCGCGGAGAAAACAGGTTTGCCGGTTACCGATGTGATCGCCGGTCTGATGAAAAATGGAATGATGGCAACCATCAATCAAAAACTTGATTTTGAAACCGCCTCCATCATCGCCGCCGAACTGGGGGTGGAGGTCAAACAACAGCAAATTGAGGCTACAGCGGAAGCCTTGTTGGAAGGGGATCTCAAAACATTACTCAAAGAAGAAGACCCTGCCTTGCTTCAAACGCGTCCTCCGATCATCAGTGTGATGGGACATGTGGATCACGGAAAGACTAAATTGCTCGATGCCATTCGCGATGCCAACGTGATTGCCACTGAATCAGGAGGGATTACTCAACACATTGGAGCTTATCAGGTAGAAAAAAATGGCAAACAAATCACGTTTTTGGATACTCCCGGTCACGAAGCGTTCACTTCCATGCGCGCGCGCGGTGCTAAGGCAACAGATATCGCCATTCTTGTTGTTGCGGCCGACGAAGGGGTGAAACCGCAAACCGTTGAGGCGATTCATCACGCGCAGGAAGCCGGCATTCCCATCATTGTCGCGATCAATAAAATGGATAAACCCGGGGCAAACCCCGATAAGGTAAAGGGCGAGTTGGTGGAATACGGTTTGCAGGCAGAGGATTGGGGGGGAAAGACCGTCATGGTTCCTATCTCCGCTCTTAAAGGCGAGGGGATCGACAATATTCTGGAAATGATTTTGCTGACGGCGGAAATGGAAGATTTAAAAGCCAATCCAAACCGTCCGGCTGTCGGAACCGTTGTGGAATCTCATCTCAATCCTTCACTTGGGCCGGTGGCAACCGTGCTCATCAATACCGGAACCATGCGAGTGGGGGACAACGTCATTGTGGGCAATACCCTTGGCAGAATCAAAACCATGCAGGACCACAAGGGCAAAAACCTCAAAATAGTTTCTCCTTCAGGCGCGGCGCGAATTTCCGGTCTTGATGAAGTGCCTCAGGCTGGGGATATTCTTCAGGTCATGAAAGACGAAAAAACCGCAAAGCAACGTCTGCAGGAAATGGCTGAAATCAAAAACCGCCAAGAGGAATCCATGAGCGGTTCGATGGTGGAGCGTATTGTTTCGCAAATCAACACAGGAAGCATGAGCTTCCTCAAGTTGGTGCTCAAAGCGGATACCAAGGGCTCTCTGGAGGCCATTACTCAAGCACTTGTTAAGGTAAAATCAAAAGATGTCGCCATCAAAATCATTCACTTCGGCGTAGGAAACATTGCCGACACCGATATCATCATGGGAGCGGCAAGTCAGGCTCTGGTGATCGGATTCCATGTGGAAGCGAACATGCATGTGCGAAAACTGGCCGAAAAAAACCATGTCGACATCAAAAATTATACGGTCATTTACAAGCTCATCGAAGACATGAAAGCCATTCTATCCGGAATGTTGGAGCCTGAGATAAAAATTCATGAATTGGGTAAGATCGAGATCAAACAAATCTTCCTGAACAAAAAAGTATGGGTTATTGCGGGGGGAAAGGTGATTCAGGGGAAGGCGGAGTCAAAAAGCATGGTTCGTCTGATCCGCGACGGCGAAACGTTGTTCGAAACCAATCTGGAATCCCTCAAACACGTCAAAGAAGACGTCAACGAGCTCGAGAAAGGTTCGGATTGCGGCTTCAAAATCAAAACCCCCAAGCCGGTACAGGAAGGCGATGTGCTCGAGGTGTTTAAGGTAGAAAAAGTGGAGAGGCATTTGGATTAAATGCGATCCGAATATTTTTTGGATTTATGGGATTTATTCCCAGCCATTCCGTAGAGACGTAAAATTTTATGTCTCTACGAAGCCAATATTTCACAGCCCTCACAAACCCATTCGTGTTATTCGGAGAATTCGGATTTACCAGGCATTGAAAAAACAACAAACAATTAAAAAGCGTAATAAATTCGATTCGGATCGATTTTTATTCAAAAATTCCCCGCCCGATTCGCACCATATTCGCCCCTTCTTCAATCGCTATTGTGTAGTCTTCACTCATTCCCATCGAAAGCCACTTCATTTCCACATTCGGGATAGATTTCGTGGCGATTTCATCGAATAAATTCTTGAGTGCACGAAAACACGATCGTACTCTTTCCTCATCTTCCGAATGAACGGCAACCGTCATCAACCCCTCAACTCGCACATGTGCGAGTTGACTTATAGTGCGAATCAACACAGTCGCTTCCGTGAGCGCAACACCACTCTTTTGAGGCTCATTCGAAGTATTCACTTCAATCAGCACCGGCATGATTTTACCCACTTTTTCACATTCCGCATCGATCTTTTGGGCGAGCTTCAGGCTGTCCACACTCTGAATCATGTTAAAAAGTGCCACCACTTCCCGCACCTTATTCGTCTGCAAATGGCCGATAAAATGTTTTATGATTTCTTTTGGCAGTTGATCGATTTTAGTCTGTGCCTCCTGCAATCGATTTTCTCCAATATCCGTAATACCAGCCTCAATAGCTTTCAGAACTTGCTCAGGGGTTCGTGTTTTGGTCACGGCGATAATCCTAATCTCCCGGTCGGTTTGTCTTCGAATTATGTTTCGTATTTCTTCCGGTGTTTGCGCAATAGATGACATATTTGGTAAAATAAATAGGAGATTTAACTTTTGACATTCACACCCCCCTGAAGGCGAACAAGCGTTTGTTCGCCGAAGGAATGAGAGCAAGCTTCAAATGTAATTATAACGCATGAGTTTCACAAGCAACACCAAAAGTTGGAAGGCGTGTAATCCCGCGCAGGAAAGAGAGTGCAAAGCGCTCACCGTTTTTACCGTTTTTAAAAGGATAAGAAGAGACGTGGAAGACAAAGTAAAAATTGCGAAAACCCGTTTGCTCAAAAAAATCGAACAGTATAAGGATGAAAAGATGATCGGAAAGTCCCTGGAAAAAAGCAAAGAAAGTCTCGTCGCTCTGGAATCTTCTATTCAGCAAATCGATTCCAACCCTGATGGGGTGGCTCAATTGGAGCGAATATTCGCGAAAGTGGAATCGCACCTCGAACTCGATGCAGTTGCCTTTTTCAGCGTGTCGGAATTTAAAAATTTACTTCGCAGGGGTGAGCTTTCCGTCCTCTTACGCGCGGAAGAGAAATTCAAGTGGTCCGGAAGCTCCAACACGCTCCCTCGCGGAAAATCCGTGGCGGATATCGGCATTTCGGAAAGCCTTTTAAATAGGCTCATGGAAAAGGGGGGAGCAAGCGCTTCTTTAGAGGGGTGGTTGCAGGCCGGAGATCACATTTGGCGTAGCCTCCTTCAGCCGGAAATCGACAGACGAAAAAACGAGCTCCGCATTCTCAAGGGCAAACCAGATTCTCCTTCGGTACGGCAACGGATTAAAGATCTGGAATCGGAAATCGGCAAACTGGAAAGAGAGGGGCATTTGTAGGATTTATATTCAACCATTCCGTAGAGACGTAAAATTTTACGTCTCTACGGGGTCAAATACCTCAAATCCCTGAAATTCGCGACGGAGGGTAGTTGTACTGGCCTTCGGAGCAAAATAGCAAACAGCAAGTAACAAATCCCTCAAACCCCTCCTTTCCACCCCAAGATCTTGGCATATTCAAATCCCAGTTTAAAAATGGCGCGCTGGGTATCCGCGATATTCTGATTCCGGATAATCACACCGATTTCATCCTCGTGTGAAACAATGGCGACTTTATCGTCATAAATATTGATTTCATTTTTAAACGGAAAGTCTTTTTCGGGGATTAGGTAAAGCTCACGAAGTTCCGCCTTGCCGCGTTCTTTAAATTGAACCGACAGCTTGTCATCGCAGACCACTCCACGAACCCAAATACCCCGTTCCACTTTTTTGCGAATGTATTCAGGGTAATAATCCTTCAGGCAACTCATAACAGCAGCAGTCGTGTTTGCCCAAACAAGCAGTTCGGTTTTTGTGGTCAACGTGTCTTCCATAATCTGAATCAATCCTGCTTTGCCTTCAAAAACCTGCATTTGCGGCGTAACGGCATAACGTTGGTGCAGTTGCAATAACTCGGGCAAGGCCAGTTCAAGGCCATGATAACGATTGTATTCTTTTTCCAATAATGAATGAGGGTTGATCGCCTGAAAATACTGCCATTTTCCTTTTTTAACGTAACTGACCAATCCTTTCTTCTGCAATTGATCCAGTACCACGTAGGTGGTGGGTCGTTTGATACCGGAGCGACGGGATATAGAGCTCGGAAGCGCCTCTTTAAGTTCCAGCAGAGTTAAATATACTTTGGCCTCCTTTTCGCTCAAGCCGTTGTTTTCTAAAATTTTGTTTAAATCCATAATTTGTCAATATTATTGACAACATTATATCACGGAATTATATACATTGTAAAGTGTTTGTTTAAGCCATTTTATATAAATAAATAGATTGTATAAAAAAAAATTATCTAAGACTATTGATAATTATTATAAACTAATTTATATTGGTGTCAATCTATTACTTTTTAATTTATATCTCATGTTTAAAAAATACACTTTCATCATTGGATTAGTCGGCGCTCTTATAGTGGCAGGGTGCGTTTCCTCCAATTCTGTCGAAACATCTCAGCTTCCCGAGACCATCAAAATCGGGTTCATCGGCCCTCTAACAGGAGGCATGGCCGCTTATGGTCACGATATTAAAATAGGAGTTTCAGCCTATTTTAACGAACACCCCACCATTGATGGTAAAAAAGTGGAAATCATTTTCGAGGATGGCAGATGCGATGGTCAGACAGGCGCAAGCGTGGCTCAAAAATTGATCACGGTAGACAAAGTACAAGCTATTTTAGGTGGGCTTTGCAGTAGTGAAACACTGGCCGCCGCCCCTATCGCGGAGCAAAGCAAAGTCATTTTAATCTCAGCGGCTTCCTCCAGTCCGGAAGTGAGCACGGCAGGGGATTACACCTTTCGCAATTACCCCTCAGATGAACAAGTGGCCAAAACCATGGTCGATTACGTGATTGCTCATCACAACACCATCGCGCTTCTTTCTGAACAAAGCGATTACGCGCAGGCTTATCGTTCCGCTATCAAAAAACATCTCAATTCCATGGGTAAAATAAGCGATCTTGTCGTAGATGAGGCTTACTCCTTGGACAACACCGACTTTCGTACTCTACTTGCCAAAGTTAAAAAATCGAAAGCGGATACCCTTATCGCTTTGGTTCAGGCGCCCGTGACAGGAGGATTTATTGCAAAACAAGCGAAAGAAATGGGACTCGATATTCAGATCTATTCAGGGGATACCCTTCCCGGTCCGGATTTCTTTGCCACAGCCAAAGATGCCGCGGAAGGAGTGCGGGTGGTCATGGCGACCGAGGATCCCACACGTGACGGTTACGCGACACTCATGAAAAAGATAGAAACCCCCCAGGTGAGCGGATTCTTCCCGGCATTGGGGTATGACGCGGCAGCACTCCTTACACAGGGAATTGAAAAAGCGGGTTACAACGGAACAGCCATCAAGAATTACTTTTATAAAATGCCTTTCTTTAAAGGGGTCGCCAGTAACGTCAGTTTTGATTCCAACGGAGACAACAGCATCGATGCCGGTGTAAAAGAAGTAAAAAACGGTGAATTCGTTCGTATCAGTAATTAATCCTGATGTTCAGGGGTGACGACTGCCTTAGAAGGTGGGAATGATCATTCCCACCTTCTTTCGGTAGAGAGCGAAGGCAGCAAAGCGGTTCATACCCCGTGACTTGTTACGGAACAAGGGTCTAGGGCTTGCCTTGGGGTAAATATCGCTTTATTTTTAAAAAAAAATACGGTAAGGTAAAGCTGGTTAAAAATTAAAAAACAAAACTATGAAGCTTTTCTATCTTGTCAGCGCGGTCATTATCACGGTTTTTATTCTCATTCTTTCCTTTGCGCAAGTGGGCGCCACATGCACGTGGTATTTATTCAAAAGCTCTTCTCCGGCGTTTTTGATATTACTGGAATTATCGGCTCTTGGTGCGGTGGTGGGAGGTTTACTCGTTTTGTTTTGGAAAACTCCCGCAAAAACAGAAGGGGAAGATGACGAAAATATGTCCAACTGAGCGTTCGCCATGGTGACGATAATAGAGCTTATAGAACAAAAAATTTGTTCAAGCATAGAATACAAAAAATAGCCGTGTACAAAAAATAAGCTCTATTTATAAAATATTATTTTTTGTTGTCAATGTTTATTATTGGCTTAAAATAGCTATTTTTTTTGAAGGTATACAAAATTTATACAAAATAGATTGCAAAAAAAGGACCTAATGTATAAATTATGTGTACAGAGAAGAAGCGACTCAACAAAAAAACGAAACAACAAAATATGAAAGACCCTTCAAAAAATTGTTTCGTTATTTCGTTGTCCGGTTAACTTTTACCCCCATGCTCAAGGCTCTATTCAGTTCCAATACGCGCATCAAACTCCTAAACCTCTTTTTGCTCCATCCGGATGAGGAATATTTTATTCGTGAGCTCACACGCAAGTTGGATGAACAGATCAACTCAATCCGCAGAGAGCTTGATAATCTCAAAAAAATAGGCTTGCTCAGAAGCAAGGTTCGAAATCGAAAAAAATACTACATCATCAACCAGGATTTTTCGATTTTCAACGAGCTCAAAAATATGTTTTTAAAGGCCAATAACACAGATGATCATTTGGTGCGTCAGATCAGCAAGATGGGAAATGTGGAACTATTGATTTTAAATGGGGCTTTTGTCGGGAAGGACGCTTCCGTGGATTTGTTGATTGTGGGGGAATTGGATAAAAGCCAATTGCAAAACCTTTTGTCTCACGCCTCTAAGCCAAAAGAGGATGTAAAATTTGCCATCATCACTAAAAAGGACTTTCTCTATCGCCTGGAGTGCAAAGACAAATTCGTTCACACCATGATCACAGACACGAGCAGTATTATCGCGATCAATAAACTCAAGAAAGAGCTGGAAAAAATCCACCTTTAAAAAACAGAAAATACCTCACGAAATAGCCCGATAAAAACGATGAACGGTGGATCATCGCGAAAATGACTTGCATTCCTTCAGAAATATCTCTAAATTAATTAAGCTATTTTTAAATTTGGCAATACGGTAAGTTTAAAAATTATAAATTGTAAATTAAAAATTAATCATGCATCCACTCATTCGAGAAGTACAAAAGGCACAGCTCAAAAAAGTGCCCGAAATCAGGGCCGGTTACACCATTCGTGTGCACCAAAAAATCAAAGAAGGCGCGAAAGAACGTATCCAGATCTTTGAAGGATTGGTGATCAAGGTGGGTCACGGAGAAGGCACTGAAGCCAATTTTACAGTTCGTAAAATCGTTTCCGGAATTGGTGTTGAAAAAATATTGCCTCTCCATTCCTCCAATGTGGTAAAAATCGAGATCCTCAAAAAAGCGAAGGTGCGTCGCGCAAAACTCTATTACATGCGTGAACGCGCCGGTAAGTCCGCCCGCTTGCAGGAACATCATGTGACGGACGAAGAGAGGGCACAGGAAGAAGCCCGCATGGAAGCATTGATTGAAGAGGCGGTGGAGGCCGAAAAGAAAAAAGAGAAAGAAGCCGCCGAGTCCGAGGGGGGTGTAGAGGGGGATGATGTGGTGGAGGCCGGAATTGATGTGGCTGAAGAAGAATCCGTAGCAACGCCAGAACCTGATGCAGTTGAAGAAAGTGTCGAAGCGGAAGAAGAAACAACAACCCCTGAAATTGTAGATAGATCCGAAGAAGAGATCGCTCAGGAAGAAAGTGACGAAGAGAAATAAAGAGTAAAAACAATGATGAAGGAGTCTCATGGTTCGCCAAGGAGACTCTTTTTGTATACAATGGAAGAGGGAAGGGGATCCCTCAAATCCCTCATGTTATAATATCTCCATGAAAATCGGAATAATAGGCAATTACGGGGCAACCAATGTTGGCGATGACGCGATCCTTTCATCAATTTTAAAGGCACACGCGGGGCATGAATTCACCGTTTTTTCGGCACACCCCAAAGACACTGAAAAGAAGTTCCGCACAAAAACGGTTCCTTTGTTTCCGTTGGGATTTCGTTCTGTTTTTAGACACGGTTTTCGTCAGTCCATTAAGGCTCTCAGGGCAGTCGATGGGGTGATTTTGGGGGGTGGGGGGTTGTTTCAGGATCATCATTTATACGCCTGTTTTTTGTGGGCGTGGCAATTGTTTTGGGTCTATTTTTTCGAAAAACCACTTTTCATTTATGCCACGGGTGTGGGGCCTCTCCACTCCTGGTTGGGCAAAAAATTAACGGCATGGGCTTATTCCCGCGCACAGGTCATTGCAGTGCGTGACGAATCCTCACGCCGGCTGCTCAAAAGCCTCGGATTAACAGAGGGGGAAATTCACGTGACCTCCGATCCTGTCTTTTTATTCCACGTCAGAGAATCTTTAGCAGAAAGACAATCCCGCCTTTACATGATTTCACTCCGACCATGGCTTTCTTATGATTCAAAAATCATCGCGATTTTTACAGAAATTTTACTCCGACTGAAGACGGAGAAGGACGCCAGATTCCTTTTTGTGAGCATGCAGGAAATAAAGGAAAGCGATTATAAAATCCTCAATCCATTGCTTAAAAAAACAGGCGGCGAATTGTTTGTTCCGGGCAATTTTTCCGAATTAATCGAAAAGCTCCGTACAGCAGAATTCGCCATCGGAATGCGTTTCCATTTTCTCATCGCCGCGCTGATCACTCAAACACCGGTCATTCCCATTAGTTACAGCCCAAAAATAGATACCCTGTTCGATGAGACCCCGATGGAACGGTATAAGATCCCGATCGGAGAGCTCTCCGTCGATCGTTTGCACGAAGGATTAAAACGTCTTTCAGTGGATTACAACAATGTAAAAGTTTACGAAAAGGCGCGTACTTACGTTTTGCGTGACAGAGCCGAAGAAAGCGTTCGTCTTTTTAATCGCTTTATCGGGGATATGGGCTAAAAATAATCAATCAACGCTTCATAGTTTATCATTTCGACCTCATTTTTTTCCTCACTCCGCCGAGAGCCGTGGTTTCACGAGTCTTTACGACAATTGGATCGAATGAATCAGCCGTCCGTTTAACGATTATCGGTTAATGTGAAAAAAAAGTTTGACTTTTTATTCCATATCCGTAAAATACCTTTGTCGCAGAAAGTAGGCAGCCTGATAATAGTCGGACAGAGGACCTACCGAGACAATCTTAAACACCTGACTTCTCACCCCTGACATCTGACACGAGTTCAACTCGCTACGTCAATTGTAAAGTGTCGAATGTCAATTGTCAGGTGTGATCAAGTCTCGTCTGCGCACGCACGAGATTTTTTTATTTTCAGTCACATTCGTAATTTTAATTCGTAATTTGTAATCAACATGGCTGTTACCCGACAAAAAAAAGAAGAGGCTTTGCGCGAACTGATCGACCGATTCACTCGCTCAAAAACGGTTGTATTCGCGGATTATCGCGGGCTTGATGTAAAGAGCATTTCCGGACTACGCAAGCAATTGCGTGAAAAAGAATCCGAATTGAAAGTCGGCAAAAAAACACTGATGCGCCTTGCCGCCAAAGAAATCGGTGTCGACGAAATCGGTAGCGAAGAAATGGAGGGATCTGTAGCCGCCATTTTCTCTTACGAAGATGAGCTTTCCGGATTGCGGATTTTATTCAAGTTTTCCAAAGAAAACGAGAAGCTCAAGTTATTGGGAGGCATCATAGACGGAAAGGTGGTTGACCCCAACGTGGTTCAGCAATATGCCAAACTCCCCAGTCGTGAGGAATTACTGGCTAAATTCCTTGGCTCGCTCAACGCCCCTCTCACAGGTTTTGTGGGCGTGCTTAGCAATGTGATTGGCGGTTTTGTTCGTGTGGTCAATGCGTACAAAGAAAGCTTTCCTAGTGCTCCCGTTGCAGCTCCGGTTGTTGAGACACTTGCAGAACCAGTCGTTGAAGTTGCCCCTGCTGTGGAATCTGCTGAGACCACAATAGAAGAACCGGTTGCGGAAGTCACACCGGTTGTGGAGGAGTCTGCAGAAGAAGTATCCAATTAAATTTATTTTTTTATTAACCCTTAACTTAATTTATTATGTCAGATATCGAACTTTCTAAGGAGGCTCAAGCAATCCTTGACGCTGTAGAAAAACTTTCCATATTGGAATTGGCCGGTTTGGTTAAAGCCATGGAAGAAAAATTCGGCGTATCCGCTGCCGCTCCTGTAGCTGCTGCCGCCGCCGCCGGTCCTGCCGCCGCCGCAGAAGAAAAAGACAGCTTTGATGTTGAATTGACCGCCGCCGGTTCTCAAAAAATTCCAGTCATTAAGGTGGTTCGTGAAATCACAGGTCTTGGCTTGAAAGAAGCAAAAGATTTGGTTGATGGCGCACCAAAAATGGTTAAAGAAGGCCTAAAGAAAGAAGAGGCTGAGAAAATCAAGGCAGATCTCGAAGCAGTTGGAGCTACAATAACTCTGAAATAATTTCGGAATTTGTTTAAAGAAAGCCCTTTCGACACACAACACAATCCCCGTTCATTCATCTGAGCGGGGTTTTTGTTTGCCTTGCCTTCTCGTATTCGAAATGCTAAATTGGCCTAGGTGTTTTTTCTGAAAATCCGAACATCCGCCAGGAGGGGTAAAGATTGAAAAATTAAAAATGAAAGCCCATGTCTTTTCACACACGCCGCATTCGTCAAAAACCACGGATTCATCCGCTCCGGAAAATGAAAAAATATTCCGATTGGTTCACAGAAAAATGTGGCAATATCAATTCCAAACAGCGGAGCTATATTGTGGGCGCCGTTTTGGTTGTGGTGGCGATGGTGATCGTTTTTAAGGCAATGGTTGGGGTGTACCATTGGATTTCCAATTTTGAACCGGAAAACATTATTTTGGCAGCGGGAAGTGATCTTGAGCAGGATGAAAACGGCTACACCAACATTGTTTTACTGGGTGATGGAGGCCATGTTCGTGATGGAGCGGATTTGATTGACACGATCATGGTGACAAGTATTGATCAGAAAAAAAATGCAATTAGCCTCTTTTCCATTCCACGGGATTATTACATCAGGGGGATTGGAGCGAGAAACAACAAAATCAACGAGCTCTACCGCAACAACAAAGCCACTTCCGGAGAGGAAAATGGGTTCGAACTTTTCCGGACTGCGGCAGGTGTCATCACCAATCTGGATATCCATTATTACATTCGTGTGGATTTTAACGCGTTTGTAGAAGTAATAGATGCTTTGGGAGGGGTTGATGTGAACGTCCCCAAAGCAATAGAAGACCCCTATTACCCCAACGAAACAGACAACGGTTACACCCTATTTTCCATTCATCAGGGTATACAGCACTTGGATGGTGAAATGGCACTCAAATATGTTCGTAGTCGCAAAACCACGTCCGATTTTGACCGTGCGGCTCGTCAGCAGTTGGTGTTGGCGGCTCTCCGCGAAAAAGCGCTTTCAAAAGGCGTTTTAACAGACACAAAAGTGCTTAAGCATCTTTACGCGAGCATTAAAAACAATATCAATACCGACATGACATTGCGTGAGCTCATTACCTTGGCCGGAGTAGCCAAGAATTTCGATTCAAGTCATTTGGTAGCCAAAGTCATCCATGATGATCCGGGTCAGGAGGGTGGGTTTTTATACACGCCTGAGCGCAAATACTACGACGGTCAGTTTGTTTTAGTTCCCTTTGGAGACAATCTCGATCTCATTCACCGTTACACGGATCTTATTTTTAACAAACGTGAAGCTTTTTTCGAGCCATTGAAAATCGAAATACTGAATGCCACCAAAACATCCGGAATAGCCGGAAAAGTCGCTTATCAGCTCAATCGGTTTGGATTCAATATCACTGTGATCGACAATTTATTGGACGCGGAAGGCGAACGGTCTTTCCAGGAAAAGAGCGTGATCCGTTACTACAATTGGGAGGAAGGTAAAGACAGCAATGTTATTCCAAAAAATCCCGCCCTATTAGAGGCCCTCGCTGGTTTTGTGAAGGCGGAAGCCGTTCCGGCAGATCCAACTTCCAATAAAAGCGGGGTGGATGCCACGATCATCCTTGGCAATGATTACGACGTTTTTTTGGTGAATTAGCTTGCCAAGCTGCATTTATTGCCTTAAAATACCTCAGCAAAAGATTTTTTGATTGTTGCCGTGGAATAATCTTAAATCTTGAATCATTTAATCTTAAATTCAATAAGAAATGCCAATTACAAAACAAGCCATCAAACGCGTAAAACAAGATGCCGTTCGTCAGGCACGCAATCGTCATTACGCCAGCCGCATGAAATCGATGGTCAAACTATTATTGAGTTATGTGAAAGAAGGTAAAAAAGAAATGGCTGAAAAAATACTTTCCGATGTCATCAAATCCATCGATACCGCAGCCAAAAAGAATCTGATCCCAAAAAACAACGCGGCTCACAAAAAGTCACGGGTGCAAAAAGCGTTGAACGGCCTTTCGGGGGAAAAGAAGAAGGAGGAAAAAGGGGGGGAAAAGACGGATGAGAAAATGGAGAAAGAGGAAGGTAATAGTTAGTGGGGTTTAGAGAGTTTATGGATCATCTCACACACATCCCAAGCCGAAGGTTCCCCCTTGGGGCACATCCCCCACATCCCACAAGAAATGAACAAAGGTAAATACCTCGCCATCGACTTCGGCGACAAGCGCGTCGGCATCGCCATCTCCGATTTGGACAAAGCCATCGCTTTTCCACGAGATTTTTTGACATACAGTCATCTTTCTGATCTCAGTAAACAGATCGCGATGTTATGCGAGCAAGAATCAGTTGTCAAAATCATCATAGGCCTTCCCATCCAAATGGATGGCACGATGGGGGATCGGGTCAAAAAAACGATTGAATTTGGCGATCGGCTAAAACAGACCATCCATAACGTTTCCATCGATTATTTTGATGAACGTCTCACGACGCAGCAGGCCATTCATCGCATGCAGGCACAGGGAACAAAAGCCAAAAATCAAAAACCCTTCACTGATTCTCTTTCCGCGCAGGTGATATTGGAAACTTATCTCAGCCAATACCGGAAGGGTCTTTAGGGTTAAGCGCATTGCTGAAAGACTTATCATCAACCGTATAAGGCCAGAAGCTCTCATGATCACTTATCGTGTGGCAAATGATCCTTAGAAGCTGAAGAAACGCCAGGGATCTTTCCGCAATGGCTGCATCTTCGACATTTGTCGAAACGACTTGCACGATCACATTATTCACTACACTTCCTCCGGGGGTATACCCGAATTGACGTGCCCCTGAAGCATAAAGACCTCCAAACATTTTCCGAATAAATCCTCTGTCCAATTTGTTTTTTCCTATTAAAGCCCATAATTCAACCAGTAAAGCTTTGCAAAGATGATTGGCCCATTTTCGGCGCATTTCGTCGTTTTTCCCCTTCATAAAATCGGCCAAACCGGGAAAAGGCCCTGCCACATAACAGAGAATGTCACTATTCACAGGCAGAAAAAAGGCTTTTTTCCCTTCAAATCCACACGTTTTTATTGCTTCCCCGCGGGCGTTCAGGCGAAGTTTAAAATTATCGAATAAGGCGCGTTCCGTATCGTCTGCGTCCTCCAAATGATCTCGATAAGCGGTAAATAATACGGTATTCAGCAAAGCGATCGAGGCGGTACCGTTGGTATCAAATAGCTGTGCCATTTGAATGAGAGGCAGTCGGGAAAAATCATCTTGTGTATGCTCCTTGCTAATATGCCAAAAAACATCATTTACATGCAGAGTTTCGCTCGTATTCCATTGCCTTATCCCTGGAGTATCCGGTCCGCTCATACTATTTATAGAAAGTGAATAATGGGGGGGACATGACGTTTGTGTTCACTCGCTCTCATCATCTCCCGCATGCGATCCGCAGTTGAGTCCGTCGGGTTTTCGCCATTTTCAATCCTTTTCAGAATTTCATCCGCTTCCGCATAACTCATCCCCATTTCCCCCTCATCTGTTTGTCCTTCGGTTAGTTCTGCGGAAGGCGTTTTGTTCACAATCACCTCGGGCACACCAACAGCCTTTGCCATTTCCCACACCTCCGTTTTGTACAAGCTTCCGATCACTTCCACATCGCAGGCGCCATCACCGTATTTGGTAAAGTAGCCGAGCATCAATTCCGTTTTGTTCCCGGTTCCCAAAACAATGGCATCGTGCGTGTTGGCAAAATGATACAAAATCGTCGCCCGTATGCGCGCGTTCACATTCATAACAGACAACTCGCTGCTTTTCCACGGCAATTGGCTGTAATCGTCTAAAAAAGGGTTAATTGGCACGATCTGATGCTCAATCCCGAGTGCTTTTGCAAACGATTCCGCGTCCGTTACACTTTCCGATTTCGTCAGCCCTTCATTGGGCATAAGAATCACCGTCACCTTGTCTTTCCCCAGGGCCTCCACAGCAATCTTGGCTGTAAGCGCGCTATCCACGCCACCACTCAATCCCAAAACCGCACGGGTTTTCCCGGTCTGTTGCACAAAGTCTGCCAGAGATTGTACTATTTTTTTAAAACGTTCTTGCATAGTATTTTTAGGATTGTGGGCGTATTATAACAGAGGAATATTTGAATCACCACCATGCAAGACCCTTCTTCATTCTTCGAAAGTCTTTTTCGCTCTTTAAGTGCGGTTGTTTCGGTGATTGTCGGGCTTATTTTGCTCTATTTTTTCTTCATGATCTTTGCGTACATTGTCCTCATTGTGTTATTTGTGATGGGCATTCGGTATTTAAAAAATAAGTTTTTCCCAAACGTTCACACCTCTCACAAACAGCCCCGTTCTCACAAGCCAAAAAACACCTTTCACGGTGAAGTGATTGAAGGGGAAGTGGTGGAATGATTAATCCATAAAAATAAAGAAGGCGCGAATGATAACTCGCGCCTTCAAATTATTTTTTATTGTCCAAAATTCAACAGCGGCAAGATTTTATCCGGGAGTACGCCCCATTTAATATCCGGTGCGATTTTCTGTACAAATTCATACTGAATCACACTGGGGTTTTGGCGAAGGGTCTGCCCTTTTAAACGAATCGATTCCGCATCGGCCTCCGCTTCAATGATCTTTTTTTCTTTCAGTTTACCGGCTTCCTGTCGTTGAAACTCAGCCTGCTGAATCCGTTGTTCCGCCACCTGCTTATCCTCAATCGCCTGGGCGTATTGTGCACTAAAAGCGATGTGACGTAAAAGGACTTTCTCGAGCACAATGTTCTTTTCCGCGTAAAGTGTTTTGATCATATCGTTGATGTTTTGTTCAGCCTCATCGCGTTTACGGGCATACACATCAATTGCCGCGTATTTTGCCAACTGCGAACGGATTTGACTGCGGGCAATAGGACGAATGATTTTTTGAACGTAATCAGGTCCCACATTTTTAAATAAATCCGATGCCTTTTCGCGATCCAAATGAAACAAAACCGTCGCATCCACGGTCACAGTCTGTCCATCGGCTGTGGGGGCGGTCATGCTGTCATCCGAATAAATGGTACCTTCACCCGGGGAAACACTCATGGTGTATTCCTGCGTGCGGGTGTCCATTAGATAGGAAACCTGCCAAAAAGGAATTTTAAGATGCAGTCCTTCCGGCAATTCATTCTCAAGCACCCCACGTCCACGATCGTAAATGATTCCCACACTTCCCGGAGGAACAGAAACCAGCCCATCCAATACGATCAAAAGTGCAATAACACCCAAAATAATTACCGCCATATTGCGGCTTTTTAGAGGGGGTATTTTGAATTCCGGTAGTCCTGTAAATTGAGAAAAATTAGACATAATGTTGGGGTTAGGAAGTAAAATCATTATAGCGTAAAATGATTCCATTTAAAATTTTATATTGTAAAGACAAGTTGGAATATTATTACATTACATCTAAATAAAAATAAGTCGCGACTTACCCCTACGATCAATTTGCGCAAGTCATAGGATTTGTGGAAAAACGGAATCAGAGATAATCCACAAAATGCCATACAAAAAATCTGCGCTGTCTCTGGTCAGACTTTCGAAATTGAAGATGTCGATTTGGCGTTTTACGAAAAAATGAAAGTTCCACCCCCTCCATCCTGTGTCCACAAGAACGCGAATGACGACGTTAGGCATGGCGCGGCAAAAACTTCAGGGAATTGCATGGGGCGTGCCAAAAAAGAAGGAGGTCGACTCATGGAGGTTATTTAAACAGGGCAAAATCGTAACATATTTTCCTGTATTTTAAAAAAGTATTGACGAGTGAACAAATGTTTACTAAAATACACTCAGTGCTACAGTGCACAGTGCGACAGTATTCAAATGAGCTTACTTTGTAAATTACATTCAAAATAAAAGAATTGAACGATTTAATTGTCTGGCAGAAGTCACATAAACTTGCCCTTAAAATTTACGAATTAACAAGGAGTTTCCCAAAAGAAGAAAAATTTTGGCTCGTTTCACAAATGAGACGTTGTGCCGTATCAGTGCTGTCTAACATGGCAGAGGGGTTTAAACGAAAAGGGTATAAAAGTGGATTAAGTTTTTTTAATATAAATGATGCTTCTTTGGCAGAGTTGAAATATCAAACACTTTTATCATTAGATTTAGAATATTTGACATCCAATCAGTATGATGAAGTTCAAGAATTAGAGGGGGAAGTTGGTAGATTGTTAAATGGTTGGCAAAGAAATTATTACTCCAAAACAACTGTCGTATCGTAGCACTGTGTACTGTAGTACTTAATATAAAATTATGAAACTCAAATCCATCTACCTTTGTGCCCAATGCGGCACCGAGGCGCCTCGCTGGAGTGGTCAATGTCTCCATTGTGGCGCGTGGAACACGTTGGTCGAAGAGGTGATCGACATGAATCCGAAGAAGAAAATCATCCGTCAGTCAGTAGCGATCAAACCAACCGTCATCATCAAAAATATTTCCCACAAAAGCAATCGGCTCATCACGGGAATAGAAGAACTCGATCGTGTGCTTGGGGGTGGTTTTGTATCCGATGCCGTCGCATTGCTCGTTGGTGACCCGGGGATAGGAAAATCCACACTCACCTTGCAGATTTGTGATCGTATAGCCGTACTGGGTCGCTCGGTTCTTTATTTTTCCGGAGAAGAATCCATTGAACAGATTTCCGGTCGCGCGAACCGCCTGGGGCTAAAAAACGACATTCATTTGGTCAATCAGAACAGTCTCGAAGTCATTCTTTCCACCATCGAAGCCGAAAAACCGGGGTTTGTCGTTGTCGATTCCGTTCAGGTAATGAATAGCGAAATGATCACAAGTCAGTCGGGTTCGATTTCACAAGTCCGCTACGTTGCCGAGCAGCTCATGCAGGTCGCCAAATCTCAAAAAATCCCCATTCTTCTCATCGGGCATGTTACCAAAGACGGCCAGTTGGCGGGTCCTCAGGTGCTTACCCATTTGGTCGACACGGTTTTATACCTCGAAGGCGATAAATTCCATCAGTTCCGTTTGCTCCGTTCCACTAAAAACCGTTTTGGCGCAGTCGACGAAGTCGGGGTGTTTGCCATGCAGGAATCAGGATTAATGGAGGTTAAAAACCCCTCCGAAATCTTCCTCGCGGGACGCGCCGAAAATCCCATCGGATCCGTTATTTTCCCGGCGATCGAAGGCACGCGGGCATTTCTCATCGAAGTGCAGGCGCTCACGTCGTACACTCAATTCGGCTACCCCAAGCGTACCGCAAACGGCTTCGATCTGAATCGTCTGAACATCATCATCGCCGTTCTCAATCGCTACGCGAATCTCAAGCTCGATTCCTGCGATATTTTTGTGAATGTAGTCGGTGGCTTAAAACTTTCAGAACCCGCGGCAGATTTGGCTGTCGCATTAGCCATTGCCAGTAGTAAACTCAAAAAACCGCTTTCCAAAACATTTGCGGTCATGGGCGAGATCGGTCTTTCCGGCGAAATCAGGCAAGTGAGCCATGCGGAAAAACGCCTAAAAGAAGCAAAAAAGTTAGGGTTTATTCAGATCATATCCCCCGCACAGATAAAAACCATTGCGCAGGCAATTGATAAAATGTAATAATATGTGATTGTGGAGCAATCGCCGTAAAAGCGGATAAAACATCACTCAAAAAATCATAAAAATTCATTTGCTGTGGTTCGCATGCAATGCGGCAACAGTCCACCCCGCATTGGTGGGAGTGAATGTTCGATCGAGATACCCGTAATTCATCAATGTGATAGCGACATGTCCGGCGGCATTGCCCACTACTGTTATGCCTTTTTTTACGACTAACTGCAGTATTTGAATTGCCATTCGATCCAATGGTTTGGCACATGGTAGGTCATAAATCAATCGCTCAAGATCATCCCGGGATGCTTCGGCAGTTGCCCTGAATTGGTCATGATTGAGAGCCACTAAAAAAGCGGTACGTGCCGCCTGAATAATACCGCTTCGCGTCGCTTTTAATGCTTCTATGGCATCCCCATCTGCAGGTGTCCACCCTTCACTTTTGTTGATTAACGGGTGAGGTTGTTTGTAGAGCGCATGGTCAGCTGACCGTAAAGCCATCGCAAGCCTATGCGGATCTAAAAGATCAAAATTAATGGCTAAATCGGGTGAAGAATTCATAAAAAAATGTTAGTGGAAGTCATTAAATCATGGATACGGATATTAATCAAATGAGTGAAAAAAACCGTTCCGCGTTTTTGGTGGTGATTTCCGCGACTTCATTCAGGTCAATCCCTTTCACGCGGGCGATGGTTTTTGCCACCTCCACAACAAAGGCCGGTTCGTTGGGTTCCGCGCAACCATCCGGCGACAAAAAAGGGGAGTCTGTTTCGATCATCATTCGATCCAACGGAAGATTTTTTACGATCTCACGAATATTCTCGTTCCGTGGGTAAGTAACCAGTCCGGTAAATGAAATCATCAGGCCTATATCGATTAATTTTTCCGCTTCCACCGTGTTACCGCTAAAACAATGCACAACCGCGTTGCTAAAACGAAGTTCGGTCAAAATAGCGATTAGATCAACAAAAGCCCCTTCGTTCTCACCCGGGTTTTTGCCGCCACGGCAATGCAAAATAGCGGGAAGATCCAATTGTTTGGCAATGTTCAATTGCCCCACCAAAAAATCGATTTGCCGATTCCGCGGGAACGAATCATGATAATAATCCAGTCCGATTTCGCCGATCGCCACAATTTTTTTTTCGTTTTTAGCATAGGTGTATACACACTTCAAATCACCTTCCATGTTGTCAGTAAGGTCGGTTGGATGGATGCCTGCCGTTGTCCATATGTTTTTATACTGATCGACAAGCGAAAGGCATTGCCCCACTTGTTCCAGATTGCATGCGGCATTGACGATTTTTTGCACGCCGGCTTTTTTAGCCCGTTCAATCATTTTTGGAATTTCTTCCTGAGGTGTCATGTGCAAGTGCGCATGGGAATCAATATAAACCATGTGAATCTTTAATAGTGTATAAAAATCACTTATATGGTAGCACAATTTCATAACCAAAAAACCGTCCCCAGAAGCCTTGGCGCAGGGGGGCGGTTTTTGTAGTAAAAAAGTACCTTAATAAGAGAGCGTATTGAGTGGAGTACCTGTACTTGAAGTGATATTTTCGGCAGAGATCTCACCCCTTGCTTTGAAGTCGGCCAATTGAACGACAATGCCTTCTCCAATTTCATTTACTCCGGCGATATCCATCGATAAACCAAAAGTGGCAGCTCCTCCTTTTGGAAGCACGATGGTATCAAAAATAAAACGGATTTCATCCCCGTTCACAAAGCC